>Ga0209710_1001992_pt1 | contig 14699 bp, 16 predicted proteins | sample ArcticOcean_MG_C_5_FD_187436 | JGI IMG/M metagenome (GOLD analysis project Ga0209710, IMG submission 187436) | Marine microbial communities from western Arctic Ocean - ArcticOcean_MG_CB4_138 (SPAdes) (version 2) | ecosystem: Environmental > Aquatic > Marine > Oceanic | place: Arctic Ocean...
AAACATAATTTATAAAAACTATTTCAATATTTATATGGACAATTATTTTCTTAATCGCACTATTTTATACAGATAAAAATGAGAAAAAATAGTTTTAGTATTAATTTTTTGATAATTTTAACATTTTTATTTAATTTTCAAACAGTGGTTTTTTCAGAAATAATGCTTTTGACAGGATGCAAAAATTTAAATAATAGTTTTATTAAAAATGAATACATCTTAGATTTAGAAAAATCTTTGATGATTAGAAACTATGTTTATGACAACAAAACATATAAAAAGCATAAAAGAACAGACTTAAGTATAAAGAAAAACAACACCTTAGAAAGATTTGTTTATGAGGATAAGAATCTAATCTTTACAGATAGAATTGGTTACCCACAATTTTACACTCAACTAGTTTTTGAAAAAAATAACCCCATAATTAACATTAAAACTGTAATTAATGGTGAAGAAGCTATTTCAAAAGTATCTACTTGTAGCAAAGTAGAGCTTTTCGAAAAGGAAAGCTAAGATTTTTTATTTTTAGAGCTAACCTTATTAGTCTTGATGGTAAAATTTAATTTTTTTGCTCCAAATTTAGTATTTGTAATATTGCTTCGATGTTTAGCAAAAGCTTGTTTTTGTGCAAGCTTCATTGCTTTTTTAGAGGACATGGTTCTATCCTACATTTTTTTCAGATAAAAAATAGTATTAATTATTTGTAAATTTTTGCCTTGCAAGAACATTAAAATTTTTATCGGAGATAATTATTTCAGCAGGCATAGCACTTAAATTTAAAACTTCTAAAATTACAACATAGTGAGTCACAAAAACAAGATTCTTTTCACCTTTCCAGTTTTTAATATATTTTTTTAAATCTTTAATTTGTTTTGATTTAGTATGTTTAAATTTTTTATTATAAAATGAATTCAAAAAACTTTGAGACTCAAATGTTTTAAAAGCATAATTGGCTGTATCTTTACATCTACACCATTCGCTTGATAAAACTTTATCTATTTCTACATTATTTTTCTTAAAAAAAATTCCTATATTTATTGATTCTTGAATACCCTCATCGTTTAAATTTCTTTGTGTGGTACAATCAGATAAAAGGAAATTACCTGGATCTCCATTACCTGGGGCATAAGCATGTCTAATAAAAATTAATTTTCCACCATCATTCAATAATGTTTTAAAACTATCATTTGAATTTGCATTTAATGGTGTTGTAAAAAAAAACACCATAAGAAAAAAAGTTTTAAATAATATGGTAAATTTCTCGAAAAACATTTTAATTATAATTCAATTAAGTTTAAATATTTTTAAAGTTTATAATAATTACTCAAATGTACGTACCATTTTCTAGTTTTAACGATTCCATCATTCAGATTCGTTGATATCTTGTAATTAAGTAATTTTAATATCTTAGCATTTGAAACTTTAATTATTTTTGGTGACCCAGAAATTTTTGATATATGATTGTTAAGTGTTTTATTGGAAATTTTAGCTATTAGTTTGAATGTTTTTTCTAAAAAATCAAACTTGTGATTATTTAAATTAAATATTTGATTTTTACTTTTAGATATGGATTTAATTATCATCAATATGGCATCATCAATAAAAAGATTAGATCTTAATTGTTTAAGCCCACCATATATATCAATTTTTTTTTTAAATATTGACCTCATTATTACTTGATTTAAAACTCTTTCGTCATTCATTTTTACACCATGTCCGTATGTAAGTGAAACTCTAAAGATCAGAAAATTTGAAAACATATTTATTATAAAAGATTCTCCAAATTTTTTACTATCAATGTAAACAGATCTTGGATGAAATGGTCCCGTAACACCGATACTGCTTTCGTTACACTTGTTAATATTTCCAGAATAAATTTCTGATGTACTTAAATAAATGAATTTTCCTTTAGTATTTAAATTGTTTTGTAGTTTAGCTATTACACTTGAGTTTAAATTATATGTGGCTTTTTTATTTCTAATAAATTTTGATGGTTGGCCATATCCAGCAAAGTGAAAAATAAAATCATACTTTTTGTTTTTTGAAATATTTTTTGTAGTTAAATTAATTTTATAAAAATTTATTTTCTTATTTTTATTAAAATAAGTTTTAACAAAATCAAAAATTGAAGTGTTATAAGTTCCATCTACATTGATAGATAATTTTTTTTCTACGATAAGTTTATTAAAAAAAAATAACAGATTAATACCCATCAAACCAGATGCACCAGTAATTAGTATTTTTGAATTATTAAAAATACTAATTTCTTTTTTTTTTAATGTCGCAAGATCTATATCGTTTAATTGGTCAATAAGTTTATTTTTATAATATTTTTTATTGAGCATTAAACTTTTTAATTTTTTTAATAACACTTAAATTGTCAAAACCTAAATAGAAATCTTGCTCTGATTTATTACCATATTTGTGTAAAATGGTCTCATTATAACTAATAGTTAATATTTCATTTTTTAAATATTTTTTTTCTCTGATTAATCTCTCAATTATATTGCCAAAAAAGGGTTCTACAATTGTTATCTTTTTATACCTGCTGATAAAATTTAAATTTATATTTTTTGAAATACGATTTATGTAATAGATGTCAAATTTTTTATCTCCAATTAGATGTTCATCTATTGCGTTACCCACAACAATTAAAAGATTTTTTTTTTTATTATTTTCAATGAAACTATTTTCGTTAATTTTTATTTTTCTCGTTTCCTCTGTAATTCTAAAGTAATTAACTAATTTATTATTATAATTTTTTTGTAAAAGATTTTGAAATTCATTTGAATTTGAAGGAAGAAAAATGTTTACATCAGAATAATTAGACAAAATACTTATATCCTCAAAACAATGGTGTGTTGTTCCCAATTTTGCATAATCATTAGAAGCTCCAACAGAAACAATATTACAACTCAATTTATTATAAACAAAATCTATCTTGATCTGTTCTAATGCTCTCAAAACAAGGAATGGAGCTATAGTGTGTATTATTGGTATATATCCTCCTTTTGATAATCCTGCACCAAAACCTACCATTGACTGTTCCATGGTACTCATATTTAAAATTCTATCCTTATATTTATCAAATATATTTCTAAAAGAAAAAACACCAATATCACCGAGTAAACAAAAAATATTTTTGTTTTTTTTCATCAATAGTTCAATTGTTTCTGGAAATTTTTTTCTCATAGACATAATTCTTTTTTAAAATTTTTTAGTTCTTCAGTAGTGGGTGATTTGTGGTGCCAAGCTGGGTTGTTTTTAATAGATTTAATTCCATAACCTTTAACAGTATTAGCAATGATAATGTTAAATGACTTATTAGTAAGAGATTTTTTCAAAGCATCTTTAATTTCTAATAAATTATGACCATTTATTTCATGAATCTTATCTGAAAAAACAGAAAGTTTTTTTTTGATTTCTAGAAATCTAATACTTCTAAAGTCAGATTTATTCCGATCAATTATTAAAATTAAATTTTTAATTTTATAGTTTTCAATTATATGTAAACTTTCCCACGTAGTTCCTTCCATGAGCTCTTGGTCACCAATTAAACAGATTACCTTTTTTTTACTTTTTTTTTGTTTTAATGCGTAAGCAAGACCTGATGAATTTGGCAATCCATGACCAAGTGAACCAGTTGAAAAATTAAATATAGGCATTTTTGTAGAATCGGGATGGCCACCTAAATTTGAGTTAAAATTACAAAATGAATCATAGGCTTTTTTAGAAATAAATCCTAGATGATGCATTACAGAATAAGCACCAATTGATGCGTGTCCTTTACTTAAAATAAAATAGTTTTTTTTTAAATATTTTTGAAAAATTATATATATCAATTCAAGAATTGAAAATGCACTTCCAATATGACCCTCTTTAGTTATATGACAGCTCTTTAGTATGTCGTATCTAATTATACTTAATCCTTTTTTTGACATAAATTTTTATTTGTCTCTTTTAGATAAAATTGGCTTCTTATTAGGCCATTTAAAATTGATTTTTGGGTCATTCCATTTAACAGATATTTGATCGTCAACATCAGAATATTTTCCATTAAATGAGTATTTGTAAGAATATATACAATCTTGCGATAAACATAACCATGAGTTAAGAAACATTGGAGGAATAATTAAAGATTTTTTATTTTTATAACTCATTATAATTGATGTAAATTTTAAGTAATTTTTAGATTTAGGTCTATAATCCACTATGACACTCAATATTTTCCCACGTATGCAAGTTACTAACTTCCATGATTTTGTATCACAATGAAAACCTCTAAGGACACCTTTTTTAGAAGTGGTAAATTTATCTAAATTAAATCTAAGTTTATTAGAATAAACATTATCCCAGGTTGTCCAAATTTCACCCCTTGAGTCTTTAAATGAACTTGATGTAAAATATTTTACTTCTTTTAATTTTTTATTAGAATAAATCTTAACCTTCATATCAAAATTTAATTTTATTCAAGATAGTACACAGCTTTAAGATCTTAGTTTTATCAAGATCTGGATAGTTTCCTATATATAAAGAATAAAAATGCATATGCTCTGTATTTTGTAAGTTTTTAAAATTAAATTTATTTCTTAAGTTTTTTAAATATGGCTGTCTTAATTGATTGCCTCCTCCTGCACTACCAATTCTATATTCAATAGAATTTAAGGATAAAGTATCAGTAACTTTTTTAAACATTATTTTGTTTTTTTCTTTCATTATTAGGTGTAGGCCATAATTGCTTGAGCCTATTAAATTAAAATTAGACATAAAAACATCTTTTCTTAAATTCTTTAAAAATAGTTTATGATTATCATTTCTAATTTTAATATTTCTATTTAATCTTTTTATTTGTTCTAAACCTATTACAGCTGATAACTCATTACTTCTAAAGTTAAACCCTTCAGTTAAAAAAATAAAATCACTATTAAGATCTTTATACTTTAATTTAGTTTTTTTAATTAATTTAGGATCTTGTGAGTCTCTTAAAAGTCCATGTCCTCTTTTCATTTTTGCAAGTATGTCTATTTGTTTAGAGTTTGTAGATATCATTCCACCTTCAATAGTTGTTATGTGGTGGGCATAATAAAATGAAAAATTAGAAATTTCACCTAACGTTCCTCCTTTTTTACCTTTCAAATGAATGCCATGAGACTCACAAACATCTTCGATTAATAAAATATTCCTTTTTTTAATATAATCTAATAAAGATTTTGAAATTCCTAAAAATCCCATTGCATGTGTTAAAAAAATTGCTGCTGTTTTTTTTGATATATTCTTTTTGACTAACTCCTCATCTAACGCTAAGTTTCTTAAACTTATATCAACAAAGACAGGTTTGAATCCTGAGTTAATTACTGCATTGACATCTGAGCTCCAAGTGAATGCTGGTAAGATTACTTCATTTCTTTTTTTCTTTAATTCTTTTAGTATTTTTAGAGATAGAAAGTTTGCTGAAGCTCCTGAATTAACAAAAGTACTATATTTAACACCAAGCCATTTTGACCATTTTTCTTCAAATCTTTTTACATTTTTCCCTTGTGTAAACTTATCTGTAGATTTTATAAATTTGATTAAAGCTTTCTTATCACTCTCATTAATATTATTACTCATTAATGGCCAATTATATTTATGCATAAATTTCATTTATACTAGGTTATTTGAATTATGAATCAATCTTATAAACTTATTTAATTCTAATTAAAACTTTAATAAATTTAAGTTATTGATTTGCATGTAAGAATATATAATTATTTTACTAAATCAAATTTATATAAAAAAAATGAAACTTCTATCAATTATTTTTTCATTCAGAAATGAAGAAGGAAATATTAAAGAGCTAATTAAAAGAGTTAGCAATACTTTAAAAAATTTAGAAAATTGGGAATATGAAATAATTTTCGTTAATGATGATTCTACAGATAATTCAGAAAAAATACTTTTAGAACTTCAAAAAAGTAATCCAATAAAAATAATTAACATGAGTAGAAATTTTGGTGTAGACCCGTGTGTAATAGCTGGTTTTAAGAATGCTAAAGGTGATGCAATTGTTTATCTACATGCAGATTTACAAGACCCCCCAGAAATTATTCCTAAATTAATCGAAAAATATGAAGAAGGAAATGATGTTGTTCATACCGTTAGAACTAAAAGACATGGTGAATCTAAATTCAGAATGTTTTTGACAAAAATTGCATATCACATAATACATAATGTTTCTGATTTAAACCTACCTGTAGAAGCTGGTGATTATAAACTTATCTCTAGGAGAGCGCTTGATAAAATATTAAAACAAAATGAATTTAGGCCATATGTTAGGGGACTGTCTATATGGGTTGGGTACAAACAAGAGTTTGTAAAATATGAAAGAGAAGCCAGAGGATCTGGAGAGACTAAGATGCCCCTTTTGTCATCTGGACCAGTTACAGACTTTATTAATGGTGTTACCAGTTATTCACTTAAACCTCTGTATTTAGGAATTATATTTGGGTTTTTAACTATGATTTTTTCTATATTTTTAATTTTGTATGCTTTAATTTTAAAATTTAATGGACTGGCTATACCAGGGTCAACCAGTATCATAATTGCAATTTCATTCTTTTCTGGGATACTTTTATTCACGTTGGGAATTATTGGAATTTACTTAGCTAGAATTTTTGAACAAACAAAAGGTAGAGATCAATATATTATTAGAGATATAAAAGATTATAAATAATTTCTTTTATGAGAAAATTCTATCCATATTTTTTTACTGTTTTAGCAATCATACTATCTACTTTTATTTGGGAATATATTGAGTTTCCATATGATGAAAACAATATCATCAAAGGAGAATATTTTGAAAAAAAATACAACCCTCTAAATGATACAATAAGAGGAATATTTTTTATTTTTTTTCCACTATTTGTTTTTCTTATTTTTTTTCTTAAAAACGAGAATTCTCTAAATATATTAAAATATAAAGAAAATTATTTTCTAAAAAGAGATATTTATAAAAATTTTCAAAACTCTAAATTAAATTTTATTTCAATTATACTTATGGTATTTGTAATAGTTGAATTTTCATTATTAAACGTGGATACATTTTTGGGTAAAATTGACACCCATCATGAAGGTCCTTTTTTAGTAGCACCATTAAATACTATTTATAAAAAACAAATGTGGCTAGGTACCCTTTTTGATTATGGTGCAATTGGAAATAATGTTGGATTAATATTTTCAAAAATATTTGGAACATATTCTGTTGGTATTATTAGATTTGGAAATTTATTTTTTGTCTTAATTAATAAAATTTTGTTAATATTAATCTGTAGAAAAATAGTCATAAATTTATCTTTAAATAGTAATAGCCAAATATTTTTTATAATATTTACCATTTTATCTTTAAGTTTAGCGACATATCATTATGGTCAAGTAACACCATTTCATCCTAGAGTTTTCATTTACTTGGTATTCTTTCTTTTACTATTAGAGGTTTTAACAGCAAATAAAACTAGACCAATACTTGCTTTTATTTTGGGGCTATTCTCATTATTTTCTTTAATGTGGTATGTAGACTTTGGTGCCTATACAAATGTTGCTTTATTAATAGCAATCACATTCCTAATTTATTATCAAAAGTATTTGAACGCAATAATTACAATTTTTAGCGTACTAGTATCTTGGCTACTTTTTTTTATATTTGTACCTTTGATGGAAATTAATGAGTTTTTTTTCCAGTTTAAATTTTTAACAAATATATCAGATTATTTACTTGGACTAGAGTATCCAAAACCATTTACTGATAAATCTACGAGGCATACAAAGGCACTATTATTTATAATTGTTTCAGGTATTTTTTTAATAAATTTTTTACTAAATAAAAAATTACTAATAAACTCTAAAACCAAAATTACACTTTTGTTTATTTTTATATCTTCAATTTTATTATTTAAATCTGGCTTAATGCGTTCAGATGGACCACACATTAAGTATTCTTCAGGATTTTATATGTTTCTAATATATTTTTCTATGACTTATTTTTTTCATTCAATCATTAGTAAAATTGATTTGTGCAATAAGATCTTACTTAAAAAAAATTTTAATTATTTTGTTTTAATTCTTCTGTGTTTTTTTACTATTTTAAATAACAATGCATTGAATATAAATAATATTATAAGTGGTGGAAAAAATATATTTTACCTAACAAAAGTAAATGATGAAAAACTTCTGAATGAAAACTATTCATTTTTCATAAAAAGATTTAAGCAAATTTCAGGTATAGACAACTGTGTTCAGCAATTTACTGATGATAATGCATTACCATATTTTATTAAGAAACCTACATGTACACAATTTTATGTAAACTCACACATAATAGGTGGTTGGACTGAAAATAAATTTATAGAACAGCTAAAAGAATCTAGACCAAGCTTTATTGTTTACTCCTCTAATATAAATTGGTTTAAAGACAGAAAAAATGCGCCCAAAGCTGATAATTTTATAATCTCAAACTATTCATTGTATGAAAAAATTGATAGTTGGGAAATATATAAAATAAACAATGACTCTTATTAAAAATAAATTATCAATAAAAAGTAGCTTTCCCAATTTAAACCAAAAAATTCTTAAGTGCAAAAAATGCTCTAGGCTAATACGATTTAGTAAAAAAATCTCAATTACAAAAAGAAAGCAAAATATAACTGAGACTTATTGGGGGAAGCCTGTTGCTGGCTTTGGTGACATCAATGCAAAATTAATGATTCTTGGTCTTGCACCTGCAGCACATGGAGGAACAAGAACTGGTAGAGTATTTACGGGAGATAAGTCTGGTGATTTTCTATTTAGCTGCTTACATAAGGTGGGTATTTCCAATTTATCTTCCTCCACACATATCAAGGATGGTTTAAAACTTAATAGTGCTTATATCACCAATATATTAAAATGTGTTCCTCCAGGTGATAAGCCATTAAATAAAGAACTGAATAACTGTTCAAATTACTTTAATAATGAAATTCAAAATTTAAGAAACTTAAAAGTTATAATAAGTTTAGGCAAAATTGCATTTGATAATTGTGTTAAATTTTATAAAAAAAATTTTATAATTAATAAAAAAATGATATTTAAACATGGTGCTAAATACAGGTTACCAGATGGAAAAACTTTGATTCCTTGCTATCACCCTAGTCCACGAAATGTTAATACCAAAGTTATTGATATAAAAAAAATGACAAGTCTACTTAAGATCGCTCTGAAAATGCTCTAGATTTTAATGCTATCACAAAAGTAAGGTTTAAAATCTTGAAATAAGGTACCTGGTATTTTAATGGGTTTACCTTCTTTATTAACAAAAACTAAATGCACTTTTGCTTCAACTATTACATCTTCTCCTCTTGAGATAAATTGATTCATAAAAAAAGATGTTTTTGTAACTGATTTGACAAAAGACCTGACGCTTAACTCATCTTCGAGATGAGCGGAAGCTTTGTATTCAATATTGCATGATTTAACTATTATTAATGCTCCAAAATCCTCTTTAATTTTACTATTATTAAAACCCAGCGTAACCAAAGCTTCTGTTCTGGCTCTCTCTAGAAATTTTAAATAATTGGCATAGTACACAATGCCACCAGCATCAGTATCTTCATAATAAACTTTAAGTTTGTGAAAGAAATTTTCATGCATAAATATATAATAACAAAAAAATAATTATTTAACACTAATCTAATATATAATATTTTTTAATGAAAATTTATTTAATTTAGTTAATTGGTGTAATTATTTGGAATTTTGGAGTACCCGATGCTGCGCCAATAGGAGATGTTGTAATTGCTATTCTTTTATCATTTTTGAGTATTGGTCTTAAAAAAATTATTAAATAATCTCTATTTTGCAGAAAAATAAATATTTTGATAATAGGATATAGCTTTTAATTTTGAGTTATCCGTATCTGTCATTATCGCAACACCAGATATATCTAAAACTTCTATTCCATGAAGTTTCATAAAATCCTCTTTAACATTAGCTTTAACAGTTACCCAGACATTCGGGTTGTCTTTTGTTGAAGATAATACGTAATCAATTGACTTTTTTGTATAGGGGCTAGGCCAATTTTTACCCACTTCATTATTACTAGAAAATACATAATTTATTGCTCTATTTGATAAAGCTGTAGATCCAGTTTTTTTTATAACAAATACTCTAGCAGCATAATCGTGTCCCTTTTTACTATTTTCTACTATGCCAGATAAGTCTTTTTCAACTTTCCAGGTAATATTAATAAAAGGAGTTTTTAATAAATCAATTAAAACTTCTTTACCTAGTCCTGAACCTTTGCCTTCAGCCTCAGCTTTAATAAAATTACCATTTTCATTGGATCCAAGAGACCATGTTGTTTCACCTTTGTATTTTTTTCCAACTTTTAATATTTTAAATTCCTTCTCAGAAAAATCAAAAACAGTAACTTTTTCAGCAGTCACAGTGTTTGAAAACATAAATGAGGCAAGTAATATTACTAAAAAATTTTTAATCATGACTTAGGTGTATACCTAATATTTTCTAGAAAACAATATTTGAACAAAGTTTAAACATCCTAAGATCAATATTGGGTTTTATTTATAATAAAATGAAATCAATTTCTATATTCATACTTTTAATTTATTGGTCAATAATCTTGCTAGCACCTGTTATCTCTAGGGAAAATAAAACTGATCTAAAAATATTAAAAACAAAGCTTAATAGGTAGATCTACCGCCACTTATATCAAAAACTGCTGCTGTTGAAAATGAGTTTTCCCCAGATGAAAGCCAACAAACTAGAGATGTAAACTCTTCTATTTCTAAGAATCTACCTCTTGGTACCTTTGATAGCATTCTAGCCACATGTTCCTTTGACATTTGGTTTAAAATTCTTGTTTTGGCTCCTGCTGGTGTAACAACATTAACAGCTATATTCTTATCAGCTAATTCTTTTCCTAACGACTTGGTCAATCCAATAACACCTGCTTTAGCTGAACTATAGGCACTAGCATTAGCATTTCCATCTTTACCTGCAACAGAAGCAACATTAACTATTCTACCATAATCATTTTTAATCATATACGGCACAACACACTTGCAGCAGTTAAAGGTGCCCATTAAATTAATTTGAATAATTTCATTCCACTCATCAACATCATAATCCCATAATGACGATGTCGAACCAGTAATTCCAGCATTGTTAATTAAAATATCAATATTGGTAGATTTTGCTATATCATCAGTTGTTTCTTTAACATTTTTAAAATTAGACACATCAACAACATTGTATGAAAGGTTTGGGTTATCTACAGCATTAATAGCTTTTTTTAATTCATCTTCATCAATATCCCAAATAACAACCTTAGCTCCAGATTTTAAAAAACGTTTAGCAATATCTAAGCCAAAACCTTGCGCACCACCTGTAATGATTGATGTTTTATTTTTTAAGTCAAATTGATGCATAAAATTATTTACTAACTAATAAATAATAAGTCAATGAAGAGATAAAAGCTCCAATCAACCAAGAATAAGAGTGAAGAGACATTAAGCTTTCATTCCAGATTGATGAGGCTGCAAAAATAAATCCTAAAACCAATGAATAGATGGCTTTGATGTGCCAGCCATTTGAATAGAAATATAAACTACTTTTTTCTAAAGAAAAAATATCCTTGTTGTCTAAGTTATCTTTTTTAATTAGATAATAATCGACAACCATAATACCAAATAAAGGTCCAAAAAATGCCCCAAAAGTATCAACAAATGCTAAAATTCCTATTTGGCTTAATAGAGGTAACCAAAAGATACCAATAACAAAACCTAAAAGAGCAATAATGATTGCTGAAGTTTTTAAGTTAAGTTTCGTAGGCATGAGATTTAACAATATATTCTGCGTAGGCACATAATTGGCAATTAAATTTGTAGAAGCAGATGAAAAAATTATAAAAAATAAAACTATTACAGTTAATTCTGAATTATTAATCTTCCCAATGATATCGGTTGGATTTGTTAAAATTCTTTCCATATTTTCTAAATTTTTATTTAGAAAAATATCAGCACCAATAACAATAAAAACTGCAAAAAAAGAAAAGATTAATAAATTCAGAATTAAACTTAAATTTCCTTTTTTTAATTCATTCTCATTTTTTATATATCTAGTAAAATCACCATAATTTAAAATTACAATTGAAAAATATGCAAAAATAGTACCCACAACTGTAATTAGTGGAGCTAAATTACTCTTATCAAAAAGGTTATTGATTGAAAAAATATCTGCAAATGCTGCTGAAGTAATCTTAACATCATAAAGAAATACTGTCAGAAAAAATATTAACATTCCCGAATAAACGGTTACTGCTGAAAACCTTATAATAGTTCTATTAAATTGATGACTTTTGCTAAACAAAAAAACTTGTAAAATAATAGTAAAGACAAAAGATACCCAATCAATAATATTTAATCCTAAAAGAAAAATTAAAAATGTATCGTTATCTAAAATAGAATTATCATAAGAGAAAATAGAAATTCTTATTAAAAAGCTAAATAATCTTGATAAAAAATAAGTTTGAATACCAAACATAAAAATACCCACCAACCCTCTAAAAAGGCCAAAGTATTTTGCACCTTTTACTCCTAGCGAGCTTCTTAAAATTACTGAAAAAGGTAAGCCATATTTTTGAGAAGGTTTTCCAATGAGGCTAGCTAAAAAGTACACAAGGATAGAAGCTAATAATGTACCTAATAAAACAACAAAGACATTTAACTCATAAACTAAGTAAAGAGATGCTATTAAAGAAAATCCAATTACACTTTGAATATTACATCCCCAAAAACAAAATAAGTCTTTCCAATCCCAATTTTTATCATTAGGATTCACTGAAACTAGTTCCCAGTTAAGTAGATTATTTTTTGATTTATTTTGATTCACTTTGTAGATAATAAACTAATAAAATCTACTGTCCATATAGATAGGCTGGAAGCCATAAAGCAATTTGTGGAAATACTATAATTAAAATTAAACCAATAACCTGGATAACCATAAACTGCATCATTCCATGATAAATATCTTTAAGATCCCATTCTGGAACCACACCTTTTAAAAAATAAGCTGATAGTGCAACTGGTGGTGACAGCCAGGCGGTCTGGAGGTTTACTGCTACTAGGATTGCAAACCAAGTTAAGTTAAATCCAAGTGCTTCAACTAATGGCAATATAATTGGTACTATAATCATAACAATTGGCACCCACTCTAAAGGCCATCCTAAAAGAAAAATCATGACCATAATCATTCCAAGAATTAAATATCTATTCATCTCCAAACCTAACAAGAAATCAGTCAGTAGCATTGGTGTTCCTAGTCTTGAAAATACAGCTCCAAAAAAGTTTGATGCTGCAACTAAAACCATTATTAATGCAGAAATTTCTAAAGTTTTAACTAAAGCTTCTTGTAATCTTCCGAAAGTTAGCTTTCTATAGGCAATAGCTAAAAGCAAAGAGCCCATAGCGCCACAACCAGCTGCTTCTGTTGGTGTAGCAAAGCCAAATAGAATACTTCCAAGTGAAGCAAAGACTAATGCTGCTGGTGGAACTAAACCAATAAAAAATTCTTTCCAAACAGCTACCATACTAGTAGCTCTTAATTCAACAGGTAGAACTGGTCCCAAACTTGGATCAATCCAACATCTAATTGTTGTATAACCAGCATAAAGTGTTGCTAATAATATCCCTGGAATAATTGCTGCAGCGAATAAATCTGTAACTGGTATTTCCATTATTGGTCCCATTACAACAAGCATAATACTTGGAGGAATTAAAATTCCCAAAGTTCCTCCAGCTGTAATTGTTCCAGCTGCTAGACGAACATTGTAGCCTGATTTGTTCATAGATTTTGCTGCCATAATTCCTAAAATTGTTACTGACGCTCCAACAATTCCTGTTGCTGCTGCAAAAATAACTGAAACAAATAGCACTGCGTAATATAAAGAGCCTCTTACTTTGGCTAACATTAATTGAAATGCTGAAAATAATCTTTCCATTAATCCAGCTTGTTCCATCATTATCCCCATAAAGACAAAGAGTGGTACAGCAGCAAGAGTTTGTTCAGTCATGACCATTGAAAATTGTAAGGTCATTAAATAAAATACTAATTTACCAAATCCTAAATACCCAAAGAAAAAACCAAGGAATATTAATGTAAATGATATTGGAAAACCTACAAATATAGAAAACAACATTACACCAATAAGAATAAAACCTAAGATAGCTGGATCCATAAACTCTGCTAACATTACTCTCCACCTCCTGGCCACACACCTTTAGTTGCCGCCCAATAACTTTTGCATATTTCTGATACTCCCTGGACAAGTAAAAATACTATTCCCAGCCATAAAGATGACTTTATTGGCCACATGTATGGCATCCAAGCAGTGTCCATACCTCTTTCACCCCTCATAATTGACTCCTGCACAAAACCAGTGGTCATATATAAAAAGACAATTAATCCTGGGAAATAAAATAATAAATATAACCAAAAATCTACTTTGCCTTGTGTAGTAGTTTTAAAATTCCTATATAAAAAATCTGCTCTTATATGAACACCTTTTGATAAAGCATAACCTGCACCGAGCATAAATAGTGCACCATAAAAAAACCTACTCATATCATACACCCACATTGTTGGAGCATTAAAAAGCTTTCTAGCTAAAACCT
>Ga0209710_1001995_pt1 | contig 14693 bp, 10 predicted proteins | sample ArcticOcean_MG_C_5_FD_187436 | JGI IMG/M metagenome (GOLD analysis project Ga0209710, IMG submission 187436) | Marine microbial communities from western Arctic Ocean - ArcticOcean_MG_CB4_138 (SPAdes) (version 2) | ecosystem: Environmental > Aquatic > Marine > Oceanic | place: Arctic Ocean...
GATTTCGATTTCGTCGTCTTGAATCTTGATTCGAGCGAGGCTATGCGAGAAGCTTTCGTTTCCGCATGCTTAACTGAGAAGAACGATGACATCTATCAACCGCTGTGTTCCGCGAAAACGTAAAAAGAATGACGACGATGACACGTTTGCAAATGAAAAATATCCAAATACTGAAATACGACTTATTAAAAAAAATACTATGATGATAGTAAGTACCTGATGGAGCGAAAATATCAGGAAACACGCGACATAAAAAAAGCGCTCGCGCGTGAATTGTTCAAAAGAGATAAATAAATTGCAACATGCTCAAACAATGCAATTCAACTCCAGTTCATGTTTCCTTGTTAGTAATGACACGAGGAGCGATACAACGACATACCACTGAGAAGAAGAAAAGATATCGAGTTTTTGCTTCTGTAAAACAGTTTAAGAGCGGAGGAGGAAGAGATAAAGAAAACGAACAAAGACTTGGGATTACACCGTTTGAAGATTCGAGAATTCGAATGCCAAAGCGATTATACGAAGTCACTTCACCTGCGAGCGATATTGGGATCGAGTTCAAAGAAATACCCGGGGCAAGGTATAAGTGCATGGTATCGAAAGTTCCAGAAAAGTTGAAAGGCGTTGTAAGAGAGGGAGATTTGCTCACCAGAGTCACCGCGACGCGGATTCACGAGCAAGTAAGAACGAATCAAGCAACGACGATATTCGATGATTGGGGATGGACTTCGGAATGGTTCGATTGTCGCGACGAATCTTTCGATGATGTTCTCGCAGCGATAAACTCAACCGCCGTTGTTTCAGCCGGCTTTCGTCACAAGACAGTAACGTTCGAGTTCAAGACCGATGACGACGATAACGACGATAACGACGATAACAACGAGGAGAAAGAAGAAGAAGAAGGAGAAGAAGAAGAAAAAAAAGACGGCTTATATCTCAGAGATATTTCTTTAAGGGGCAAACTTCAAGTGGATAGAGAAATCAATCTGTTTGAACCGCCGTTACCCGGAGTCAAAGGACGTCGTCTCGATAACGACAAAGCTCTATTCTTCGACGACCCGCCCGCCTGGGATGATTGAATTTAATCACGCCCGCGCTTTTATTTCAACTCAAGGTGTGAATGAGACATAGTCAGTCAAGACAAGCTTACTTATTAGTAGTACCTGTTATAAAGTACTAATTTTCATGCGTCTCATATTTCAATACTCGCGTATGTAACTATGTATTTTAAACTATCCATAAAGCTGGAGTGATTATGATGCCTGCTGAAATAACCATTATTTCCCATTTCAAGATTTCATCAAAAACAAAAAAAATTACGCGAAAGGAATATTCCAATTTCGTCACAGACAAAACACAAACTAATACACACTCTCTGTTATCTATTTATTGAAATGGAAGCGACGAAATCGACAGCATCTGCGCTAACGGAATGCCTCGTTGCGTGTAACATTAATAACAATGATAATGATGATAATACTAGTACTACTCCATCCTCAGCGCAAAAGCAGTCGACAACAAAAGAGGATTTCCATTTTGGTAAAAAAGCAAAGAAAGGGCGCGCGGACGACGACGACGACGAGGGGAGCAAAAAGAGCGACGCTTCTTTGTTTGAAGAAGAAGGAGATGATAATGATGATGATGATATGAAAACAGAAGAAGACGATGATGATGATGAGAACAAGATACCGTTAAGCGCAGAGTCCGACCCTCTCGTAGTCTTGAAAAGAATATCTTTCGGGTGGCAGTTTGCTTTGGTCGATTTCGCACTTTTTAAAAGAGTTGGCGGCGGACGTTATTCCACGGTTTACCACGCGAAATACAAACGATTAGGGATGGATATGGCGTTGAAGCGATACGTACGAGAACGACTACAACCTCATTCGATGGAACAAATCGCTAAAGAGATTGCTATACATTCGCAGATGCAACACGCCAGTATCGCTCCGTTTTACGGAGCGTTTATGGACGAACACTCGGGAGATATCTATTTGATTCACGAGTTTGCGAGTCGAGGAGATGTGTTTAATGCTTTAAATGCTACGACATTTGGAAGGTTTTCGGAAACACGGGCAGCGAGGGAAGTGATTAAACCGTTGACGAATGCGGTGCAATATTTGCACGCGCGAGGTATCGTACACAGAGATATTAAGCCGGAGAATATATTAGTTGCAGAGGCTTCGTCAATGATACACGCAAATTCGAATAGAAATCAGTATTCTACAACTTATGCACGGCATACGGCAAAGCTGACCGATTTTGGATTCGCTTGTGATTTAAACGTGCACAAACCGCTCGCGAGATTAGGAACGACGGATTATATGGCCCCAGAAGTCGTGGCGTGCGATAGAAAACGAAGAGAAGAGTTGCAGAAATTAGAACAACCCGGATATGGTGCTGCAGTTGATACCTGGGCCATTGGTGTATTGACGTACGAACTTCTCGTAGGCATACCGCCTTTTGCTGGACCTAATAGTCCGAATCGGGAAGATACGTACGCGCGCATAACGAAAGGCGAATACGCAAAAGTACCAAGTTTTGTGTCGGATAAGGCGAAGGATTTCATCGCGAGATGTTTAGAAATTGATCCAGAGAAGCGCGCGACGGCTGAGGAACTTTTAGAACACGAATGGCTCGTATCGAGAACTGCAATTAAAACAGCGGCGATAAGTACTAGTTCTTTTACGAACGGAAATAAGAACAACATGCTCACACATACAGAATCAATAGCGGCGAATGCGGTTGAGAAAAAAACAGAAGAAGATAATAAAGGGGTCAACAAAGTGAATAATATAAACCCTCAACACCGAAAAGAAGAAGATTCATTCGTTACTACTAATAAACAACCTATGAATCTTGTCAAAGATGCCGTTAAACAGGAGAAAAAGACGCAGCAAAGTAGCGACGAACCGTGGAGTTCCTCCGATGAATCGTTTGAGAACGAAGAAAATTACGTTCGCGAGTTGGCCTCTATGGCCGCTGGAAGATCTGCATCGCTCGCAATTGCCGGCATTTCAGGAACGGTAGCCGAACCAGGCTCTGGATTATATTCACCGCATCTTCCCCCGAGTCGACTGACGCTGATGAAGAACGAAAAGATTATGAACGAAAAAGTAGCGCCAGTGTCACCGTTGAAACAACCGCCGCAACACCAACCTTCGAAAAAATCGAGTACAACTGATAATATTAAAAAGAAGGAAGGAGGAGAAGTTTTAGGATTTGGTGCGCAGAATATAGATTTAGCGGGACTTGCGGCGCTCAGAGCTCGTTACGCTGGCGAAGATTATGAGAGCAGCAATACTCCATCGAGATCTTCTTCTCACGAAGAGAGAAAACTGAATTCGAGCGGAACGTCGATTCGAGCGTTGCCAGAGTCGTCTTCGGTATCAATGTTTGGAAAACTCATGCAAAGGTCTCAGTCCGTGATTACGACAAAAACGACTACTCAACCGATGAAGACAAATAATATTTCAAGAACAAATAAGAGCAATCAGCATGGAGAAGTGCGAGATAGTGGCGACGATATAGACTTCAATAATAAACCAATTCTCGTACAACGATCGACATCGTCCTTCTTGCAAAGAGTCAAGGGAACTTTTAGTCGCCGAGTTAGAAATTTGACTGGGATGATGACGAGCGGCAGAAGCGAGTACGACGATAGAAATGAGTAGCTTAATAATTTTATGTTTTTAATAACAGTAGTAGTAGTGGAAGAGATTATTCTTTTATTTTTGCGTGATATTAAGCGTTTGAACTTTATATTGATCTTAATTGCTGCTACGAGTTGTTTGGTGCACAGATTTCACCTACGACCAATTTGGTTCAAATCGTATCTTATGGGAATAAACCCGGCATCGGAACGAACAAACTGCTTCTGTTCATATCCTCGCGGATTAATCAATCCAGCGCAATAAGGCCCACATCCTCTTTCAATACCCTCGTAGATAAACGCAGTAAACGAACACCACCTTGAGTATCAAAAGAACGAAATATTATTTTAATAGGGCGGCTTATAAAATACACACACAAAAAAACGAGGTAAATAGGTGAAGAAAAATGTTTACCTATCGCACGGGATCTCAAGACACGTGTTACATTGCTCACGCCATTCATAGGACGGTATATATTGGCACTTATCTAAACACTTTGCTTCCGATTGTAAGAAGTTCATTAGTGTTAATGAAAGAAGAAGAAGTAGCATTTTTAAAAAGGAATAAGGAGTTCTTTTGATGTGAGGCGGGAGGTGCATTTTCATCCAAAAAACGCAAAAGCGCAAAAAATCTTCTTCCTAATTTAATACCCGCGGGAACGAACTCACTGTCCCCCGCTTATTATTTAACGCGCGTTTTAAAATATAATCATTCCTGGTAAGTACATAAAATAATCTTACTCAGTTATCTCTCTCTCTCTTTCTCTCTCCCTCTGTAAGATTTAAATCGATAACCTAAAACTGTACTGATAATACGCGTGTCTGTGTCGTTTCCTTCTCGCAGCAGACACGCATTTATAAATGTTCGCAGAAATGATACATGGACCGAACATCACGACTTCATCTGGAAAATTAGCCAACACAAATCACACTCGACGATCGATGCTCGCGTATTTATCGTCTGGGTTATGTTTATACTCTAGCAAAAGACGGTATGTTGCTCTCGCGAGCGAGGATGATGATGGATATACAATTGAATTACCATTTAATGTCTCTTCAGTAACAACAAAAGGTGATGTAGGAAAAACCAAAGAAATTACGCAGTCGAGTATGTCATTTAAGAACGATAATGGGACCTTAATGCTAAGAATTAAACGCGAACCCACTGGAACTATGGGGAATTATGGTTTAGACTCGATGTTTCGGGACGAGATTGATTTTGAGGAAAAGATGAAAGGGAAGTATAGGCGCGCAACGGCAACAAAGAGCGCTAAGAGGTCAACAAAAAATGGCATGTATAGCGTAGAATTTGATAATAATAAACTAGTAGGTGTTGTAGTTGGATGCAAAGGAGGACCAAATGCGAGAAAGTTCAATCAATTGCAAACGATTACGGTTTATGGAGAAGCGAGTGATGAAAGTAGTATGGACGTGCTCAGAAAAATGGTCGACTCGTTTCGGTTGACAGCTGGAACGACGTGCGATTGATATTATTACTAAAGAGAATTGTGAATAAGTGTGTACTGGTACTACCCGTACCAGTACAATTTGTATGATTAAATAAATAGTTTATATAACAGCAGTTTGTAATAGTTTAAGAAAAGAACGTCGGTTCCTCTAATTTCACATTCAGGCACGTTTGCCCGACTCTCCACGGAGTAGCTTCGATCGGCATCGTGATCTCGGCAGCAAATAAATGTAATTTTGGTTTGTTCGTTTTTGCAAAATCGTTGTGAATCTTTCCTCCATATCTCGTATCTCCTAAGATTGGCATCCCGAGCTGGTTTGCAGCATGTTTTCTAAGTTGATGCGTTCGCCCTGTCTTTGGGTAAAAATCAACCAAACAACGCGAACGTATCTTTAATCGTTTTTTTTCATCGTTTTCTTCTTCTTCTTCTTCTTCTTCATCTTCAAAACAACATTCCATTTCCTTCACGATTTCGTAATCAGTCTCTGCGTAAAGATTGCCACCTTCGCCCATATCGTTACTTTTAATCGTTCCCGATTTTTCCTTTAATTTTCTCTCGTTACCTTCGTACTCAATTAACACGGCGCGGTACCGCTTCCTCGCCGTGCGATCTCGAAACGCTTCGTGAAAAAGCTTTGAAGCCCGTCGCGTCTTTGCTACGACAACTAATCCGCCAGTCAAACTATCTAACCTATGCACCGGTCGTGGCCTATGCAACGCCCCTTCCACGTTTTCTCCCGCTCTTATGACGTACGGCAAAATTCTATCCAAGCACCATCCGCTCAATTCGTTAGTATTATTCTCTGATGAAGACGTTTTGGTCTTCAACGTAGGTATTCCAAACGGTTTCATAACAACAGCGCATTCTTCATCTTCATATACCACCCTCGCGCTATTTTCGCCATTCCCGGGCTGTATCTCTTTCGGCATTTCTTCAACATTTTTCATCTTCTTCGATTCGTTCCCGTTCGTCGCGTTTACTCTCGCTCTAATATCAATCCTAAAGACTTCGTTACCATTTTTATGAAATGAAACGATTGAACTTACGCTACATTTTTCATCATTAATGCTCACATCCCCTCGTCTAATCGCTTTCTTTGCGCTCGATTTTGTATCATATCGTTCTGGAAACAATAGTAACAAAGCGTCCGTTATACGACACAATTGATCTTCTTCTTCTTTCTCGACGCCCTCGAATATCTTTGAATCAACGACGCGATATTGATATTGTTCTTGTTCTTGTTGTTCTTGAAAAAGGTCATCCTCATACCCTCTCTCGTTATTATCATCTTCCTCTTCTTCGTTCTTTGCTAAACCTGTCGTCGCTGATGATGGACAGACAACAACAGTAGTGGATATTAATTTAGTACTACTCGGTTTCCGCATAGTTCTGGTTCTAAATAGTATTGAAGAAAACGTATAGTTGTATGCACAAGAAACGAGCGAAGGAGACGATGATGTATGTTTCATACACAGTCTATGTTTCGCGTCCGCGCGCGTGTGTGTTTGATGGCGTGCGCGTGTGAAAATCTGCTGCAAAAAAATTCTAATAACAACACGCAACAGAAGTGAGCAATATAGGTAGCACCATCGAGGAGAGACACCCTAAATTGAAGAACTATAGGTGATTTGTTGGAAAATTCGAACGCTTAAAAAGATCTTTCTACACCGGTAAATGCAACAACTTTGCGCATACGTACTAGGAATGGATTTTCTACTATTGCTCACTGATGGTGTTTTTTTATTTCCAATTCAATTTTCGTGCGAGTATTTCGTTAAAATCTTGATTCGTCAAAAACAAAAAATCACCTACTACAATTCGAATAGTAATAACTGAAGTCATTCACCTACTATCGCTGCTACTGCTACTACTATGACTACTTGTAAAACTAGAACGAGAGTTCTCACTCATTGAAGGACTGAAATCATCATCATCATCATCATCATCATCATCATCGCTAGATGATAGATCCGATTGCTCTTCATCGTCCGCTTCGGATGGATTCGATGTTTCGTCCAATTCGTCTTCTTCGCTCAAAGAAGACAAATCGCTTAGATCGATATTATTATTATTATCTTCTTCTGCTGCTGCTACTATTTCTTCTTCTTCTTCTTCTTCTTCTTCTTCTCCTTCTTCGCCACTAAATTGGAATCTTCGCTTGCGTTCGTCAATATCGTGCGACGAAGATGCGCGAGAGCTCACAGATAATTCGCTCCCACCGTCATCGTCAGAGCTTTGCTGTCGGCGTATGATATCTGGAATGTAATCTTCGTCAATACCTGGCGATTCGAATCCTCGGTTTACAGATCTGTTCGCGTTTTCAACGTCGTCGTCGTCGTTTTTATTCTGTCGTTGTTTACTTTTTTCACTCGATGCGTTGCCAAAAACGTTCGCAAACGCGTTTTTCACTTTCGTAGCGATGCCGCCATCATCTTCTCTATTCTTTTCCTCTTCTTTTAAAGCGTTGCTTTCGCTTAATTCTAGGTTTTGTTTATATGCTATTTTTTCTTTTGCTTTTTCTAAATCCTCATTAAATTCTGCTAAGCGCTTTTCGGTTTCTTTCCGTGCAACTTCTGGATCTTGTTCGTGTAAAAGTAACCCTCGCGCGCGCATGTGTTCAGAAAACCTCTCGGCAGAATCGTCTTCGTCGGCAAAACCTCTAAAATTGAACCAACTCGGCGGCCGCGGTTCGAAGAAAATCTCGCACCAGTTTTTGAAACAATTGCCGTGCGTGTATGGATTATCCTCTCCTTTCTCGCGAAAGTTTTCGTACGTCGTTTGATTTTGTGAAATTAACACGACGTGAAACGCGGAAAGCGCAAAAACAAAAATAAACCCAAAAAAAGCGACAACGCCACAAAACATTGCAGCGCCAGATGCCCTCAACGCCTCAACGACTGCGCTTGTATTCACGGTTTCCCCCGATTCTGTATCAAAATCGTTCCTTTTATCTATTTCTACTATAATACTCATAACACAACTCCCTACGACGAACGCGCACCATAACGTCGTTCCAAACACAAAATACAAAAAGTTCCTATAATTCCTCCTCCCGATCGTCGTTCCAACCCAAGGACAGTGATGATCGAACTTTTCAACGCAATCATTATTTATTGAACAATGATGAGCTCTCGGTGGCTGAAAGAAATTAGTCGTGTCGTTCCATTTCACGGTCACTATCTTTTTCGTAGGCGCATGTTCAACGTCTCTCGTTCGTTCTCTTGGCGGGTCGTTCCAATTCCTCGGCGGCGGTCTCGGAAGCTTTGGCAATATCCCGGGATCCATGGTCCCAGTTCTAATTAAACACGCTACGACATATAAGGGCCATAATACGCTAACAACTTGCCACGCCCATGAATACTCTTTCGATAACGAAGGGACGACTAAACTCGTGAACACTATTGATGGAACGAACACTAACAGAACCGTTCTATAAAACGCTTTGTAATTCGGTCCCACTATTATTCGACCGTCCCAGAAAAACTTGTCGTTCCCGGGCCATATCTCGTACAGTTTCTGTCGTCTTCTGAGTACAGGTGTTCGTAGTTCGGTATGATTAGTTTTCCCACGATGTTCTGCGCTGTTATTTCTTTCCTCTTCTCCTTCTTCTCCTCCTCCTCCTTTTTCTTCTTCTTCGTTTTTTTCGTTTCTTCTGTTGTTTCCAATTTGAGGTGGAACGAACCAATCACTCATTTTTTCTTTCGTATACTGAGAGGAGTAGGGGTTTAGTATTACACGCACGCACGCACGCACACAAGCGCGGATACACTTTTAGAGAAAATACGCGATGACGCGCTCAAATATGTGAGTCGTTCAGTACCCGCGTGTGCGCGTGTTCGTGCAGAGGTCTATACTATTTATGGAGAGAAGAACAGGGCGAGCATAAGAAAAGAAGTTATGTTTTTTTCCGTTTTTTAGTCGTTTTTTCTCCATTTTCGTTCCCACAGCAACACTGCAACTTCCAATTATTATTCCCATTTCATTTACTGATTTACGAGTAGAAGAGAAACTTATTCTTTATTCTTTAATTTATTTTTTCCCAGAAGCAGCAGCAGCAGCGCGCACGTTTTCGACTCTCTCTGTTCCAATAAAAATACGTATTAAGGTGCATCATCAAAATCATTCATAGTGACAGTAATACTAGCGCGGTAGCAGTAAAACTGCGAACGATAGCTTTGACTCGTACTCTTTCGAGGAGCAATGAGAGTGAGAAGAAGAAGAAGAAGAAGCGAGTGAGATTGCGTAATAATTATTATGATAGTACTGCCTTTGCTTCTGCGATGAATTTCACGAACGATTACGCGAGTGAGGAAGGGAAGCAAAGCGCGTTGAAAGAATTCGGGAAGTACGCAGTCCCTGACTTAGAACGAACGCATAGAACGAATCATAAAGGTTCGAAGGGAAAAAAAATAGGAATCGTAGGAGGCTCGAGGGATTACACTGGAGCGCCTTATTTCGCGGCGATGAGTTCGGCGCGAACTGGTGCAGATTTAGTTCACATTTTTAGCCACGAAAAAGCAGCCGCGGCGATCAAAAATTACTCGCCCGATTTGATCGTTCATTCGGTTTTGAAAGATACAAAGGATATCATCGAAAAATTCACGAAGAATGACGTGAGCGAGAGGGATTTTGGGGAAGCTTTTGAGATATTTTTGAACGAGACGCGCGATTTCGTTAACCGAATGGATGCGGTTGTAATAGGGCCGGGCCTAGGTCGCGACTTTCTGACGTGGCAGATGGCAATTGCTGTTTATAAATTAGCGAGAGAGAATAATATTCCAGTCGTCTTTGATGCCGATGCGTTGTTCATGATACACAAATATCACAAAGGCGAGGATTTTGTCGATGAAGGGAGTTACGAATTTAGGATTCGGCAAGAGTGTAAAAAGGTGTACGATAAATGTAAATTAGAAGAAGCCGAACCTCTTGATGGTAGTCGGACGCAATCGCGTGAAAAATTGTCCTGTACAGTTTTTACGCCAAACGCGCGAGAGGTTTCGTACGGTTTCGATCCGAGCGATACAGCTGCATTTGAAAAAACTGTTACAAATTTTATAACATCGATCGATTTAGAATTGAAATTCCAACAAACTGCTCCAATGATATTAGCTAAAGGTGTCGACGATATCTTTGTAAGTGTTCTAGCTGGTGAAAAACAAGAAACGTCGCAAAGAACGAAATTCGAAAACATTGAAGGATCAAAAAAGCGTTGCGGTGGACAAGGCGATATATTAACTGGCGTTTTGGCGGTATTTTTAGCGTGGTCGAATGCAGAAATTGATCAATCTTCTCCTGAAACGTGTATTAGATCGAGTAGACTCGCTTGTTTCTGTGCCAGTGCGCTCACTCGCGAAGCGGCTCGCAAGGCGTACGAGAAGAATAAACGCTCGCTGCAAAGTTCGGATATACTATTAGAATTGCGCGAAGCTTTGGAATCCTTGTTTCCGAGTATTAAAACTTACTAGACTATATAGCGAAGGAGTTCACAGTTAACAGAGTTGTAACAAAATATGTGCAAATAATTTGAATACATGTACTACCTACCAGTACATGTATATTATATAAATAATAGATGAACTTCCCACGCTCACCTTTTCAGACCTTTGCAAACTAGACAAGAAAGAGGAGACAGCAGCAGGAGAGAGAGGTTATGAGCAAAGAGCCAAAAACATACACAATCTCGATCACTTATTACGGTATATAAAGGGATAATATAAAATAATAATAATAATAATTCGATGCCACCAAAGAAGAAAGAAGTCGAAGAAGAACCAGTCGGCCCATGGGCATTAGGACGTTTCTCTTCAAATTTGAAAGTTGGTATAAGTTGGTATGCCCAACGTAGGTGCGTAACCCCTTGTGTAAAATGTCATCATCGTCAGGATTAAGTTATTAAAACATCATCGTGCAACTGAGTAGGCTAACTTTTTTACATGTATTTTATATAGGTAAATCTACTTTATATAACGCGCTAACGAACTGCGCTATTCCGGCTGAGAATTTTCCGTTTTGCACGATCGATCCTAATAACACGCGCGTGAACGTCCCTGATGAACGATTTGATTGGTTAGTTCAAATGCATAAACCGAAATCGGTCGTGCAGCCGTACTTAGAAGTTGTGGATATTGCCGGATTGGTTAAAGGAGCGGCCGATGGAGCCGGTTTAGGAAATGCGTTTTTGAGTCATATTAAAGCCACTGATGGAGTGATTCATTGTTTACGAGCGTTTGACGACGCAGATGTCATTCACGTTGAAGATCGAGTGGACCCGGTGGAGGATATCGAAATCATCACGAACGAGTTGCGCGTGAAGGACTTGGAATTTATGAACAACATCAAGGCGAAATTGGATAAGGAGCGACCGACGGCGCCGGCTGCGAAGAAGGAGAAGGAGAACGAAGAAGCAACTGTGAATAAAGTTATCGAGTGTTTGGAATCCGGGAAAGATGTGAGGAATAACATGGAGAATTGGTCGACGAATGATGTTTTTTATTTGAACAAATACGGATTGTTGACGTCAAAACCGGCGATGTATTTAGTGAATTTATCAAGAGCTGATTTTCAACGAAAGAAGAATAAGTGGTTATTGAAAATACACGAATGGATTCAAGCTCATGGAGGAGGCCAGTTGATTCCATTTTGCGGTGAAGTCGAAGCGGAGTTGCAACAAGTCGAAGGCGAAGTGGAGAAGGAAAAATGGTTGAAAGAGAACGAGTTGACGACTTCGTTGCCGAAAATCATCAAAACGGCTTTTTCAATGGTGCATTTGATCTATTTCTTCACCGCTGGGCCAGACGAGGTCAAGGGATGGTGCATTCGTAAAGGTTTTAAAGCACCGCAGGCTGCCGGCGCGATTCATACAGATTTTGAGAGAGGTTTTATTTGCGCCGAGGTGATGAGTTTTGACGATTTGAAATCGATGGGCTCAGAACAAGAAGTCAAGTCGAAAGGGAGATATAGGCAGGAGGGTAAGGGTTATACCGTAGAAGATGGTGACATTATCTTTTTCAAATTCAACGTCACCGCCTCGAAGAAGTAGTAGTAGTAGAGTAGAGAGTACTATTTAGATGATGAGTAAACTACTATACTATTGAACTTGGAGAACAGAGAGAATACTTTAATAAAAAGAGTTTCTATATAATAATTATAAAATTAACGTCATCATACCGTACAGCATATTATTTTTTAACTTTGCTATTAATTAAATTCAAATTGTCTCGTGAAAACTTTTCAATCGGAAATCTCCTAATTTTTTGCGCGCGCAATTACCAATTACCAAAGAAAATGAAACACACCATAGACGAACTCTTTATTAGGTTTATTACGTATTTGGGTGATAGAAAGACGATATTAATCGCGATATATTGCTCGGGTTTTTCAAGCGCCTGGTGAAATATATCCAAGGCTCGTCGACGTGCATTGGTCAAGGGTACGAATTTCTCGGCGCGAATGGTGGTGAGGAGGATTTATTAGCCGAAGCTGATGATGAATTGTTAGTCGAAGACGGAGCGATTTCGAAAGTTTTAAAAGCTGAGTTGCGTGCCGCGAGCGGCACAATTTTCAAATTCACAGCTACGAACGCGAAGAACGACAAACTGGAGGTGTATAACCATCGTCACTTGTCTCAAGCGTTGAGAAAAGGTGGTAATACGACTTTGTTCGCTATAGCGATACTGAAACTCGTCGTGGTGTTTGGCTTACCTCTCCGCAAGGCCATTCAACGCGCGCGCTCGACGTATTATTTTAGCAATCTCCTCGCGCGCTCCGTCGCCCTCTCTAATCTCGAATCTAAGAAGGCTACTGAAGAAGCTTTAAAAGAACGTGGTAAACTCGCGTCCTTTGACTTGAGCGTCTTTTCGAACCCGGACGCGTTTAAACGGTTGGTGTGCATTTTGCACTCAAAATTAGATGACGAGCGACGTTCACCCGTTGTCGATTTCAACAACAACGCAGCTCAAATTCAAGCGTGGAAAGAGTTCAATAAAGTCGCTTCGGGCACGCCAGCGCCGAAGGATTTAATAAATCCGGAGTTTTTTGCGTGTTCGATGTCGCAGTTGATAGGTCTCTTCTCGAGCGCGACGCGCGTGTTTTTTGGTAGCGGGAATGGTGAGCAATACGATTTCCGTCGAATCGGGTCGATAGCACATCTGAAGTGGAGACAAAACGTGACGTATGGAATTCGTGACGCGTTGCGAGCAAAGGAGGAACAAGAAAACGCACGCGATGATTCGGACTGTACTGCGCGTGTGGAGCGATTGAAGTTCAAAATAAAGCTAGCTAAAGTCCCGAGTCGACGAAGAAAGAAGAAATCAACAAACGACGACGACGACGGACTGCAAAAAACCTCCGTTCCATTATTTCCTTTACGCGATGAAGATATTACTGGTCGTCTCGCGAAGGCGTTGCAGGACAATACGTGCATGACGTGTGACGAAACAGCGACGAGAGGTACGAGTACGAGTTTAGAGAGAGAGGAGCGAGAACGAATAAGAGCTCCACAAGGAAATCAGCAACGACAAAATAATAGAAATATTAATAATAATGGGAAGAGAGCTCGACCGAAAAGACATGTATGTCACGTTTGTGAGAAAGCGTTTATAGATTCTAGTGCTTTGGACATACACTTGCGCGTGCATTCAGGCGAGAAGCCGTTCAAATGTCACATTTGCGATGAAGCGTTTGCGCAATCTAATAATTTGACGAAACATTTGCGCGTACATTCAGGCGAAAAGCCGTTCAAATGTCACGTTTGTGAGAAAGCGTTTTCAGATTCTAGTACTTTGACGAAACACTTGCGCGTACATTCAGGTGAAAAGCCGTTCAAATGTCACGTTTGTGAGAGAGCGTTTTCAGAATCTGGTTCTTTGACATCTCATTTGCGCGTGCATTCAGGCGAGAAGCCGTACAAATGTCACGTTTGCGATGAAGCATTTACGCAATCTGGTAGTTCGAGGAGACATATGAGAAGGAAGCATCATTCATTATAATATATTAGCAAAAGATAGAAATTAGCTTACAGTTTGTATTTAATAGGCATTGTTAAATCACAAGTACTCGTACTAGTTTAACCACACTCCGTTCAAAATAAATGTTAAAAAAACGGCAATCCGGGTTTAGGGTTTAGGGTTTAGTGGTAAATTAAAAAAAATATATATCTTGTTTTTTACGATTTTGTCATGTTTACGCTCGATTAGCTCAGTTGGTTAGAGCGTACGCCTAATAAAAAAAAATGGCCCGTCAAAATATTCGGATTTGTCAGCGTAAGGTCTTCGGTTCGACCCCGACATCGAGCAATACATTTTTTTGCTAACACGAGATACAAAAAGATCACATCTATATCATTGATGATCAGCCAAAGAGCAAACAGTCCTAGGAATCCTCTAATTAGAGGCAACAACTCGTGATGATTTTTTCTTCCTCTTCACGATCTCGTTCTTCTACACGATCACTGATAGGCAGAAGAAGAAGAGATTTAGGAAATCTAATCGGAGGATCGGTCGTTCGCGAACCTACTAACAGTTCGGCGTCTTCATTAGACCTAGCATCGATCGCGTGTCGTAACCCAGAAAACTTCC
>Ga0209710_1001996_pt1 | contig 14689 bp, 11 predicted proteins | sample ArcticOcean_MG_C_5_FD_187436 | JGI IMG/M metagenome (GOLD analysis project Ga0209710, IMG submission 187436) | Marine microbial communities from western Arctic Ocean - ArcticOcean_MG_CB4_138 (SPAdes) (version 2) | ecosystem: Environmental > Aquatic > Marine > Oceanic | place: Arctic Ocean...
ATGTACCAAAGTGGCCCTAATGCAACGGCCATTCCAAAGGTAAGTATTGCGATCACAGCGATGAAAAAGAATCCGATGATTCCAATTCCAAGACCCGAGGTGATGTTTTCTCCCCACGATTTGAAAAACATACTCTTACTTGATTTGAGACTTTCACCAAGACTTTGGTTTTCAAGAATCATATGAGGTATCATGAAGAAGGTCATCATCCACCAAACTGCTGCTCCAATGGCCGTTAGAATCATTGCAACGACTGCTGCGCCACCTTTTTGTTCTCTTGCTGCTTGATTCAAAATCTTCAACAACAGTCCAACTGTTCCTGCGATGATTCCCCAGAGAATGATAATGTGAATTTTGCTCATTGCTGCAGATACGCCATCCATGAATTTAGGATCTCCACCTGTAAGTCGAATATGAGAATTCGCTACAATTGCACTGTTCCAAAAAGTAACAACGATTGAGATGGTCATATATCCTACAAAGACGAATCCCATGTATGCGCCTGTCATCTGTCCTTCTGAATCGATTGCCCATGCTTGTTCAAGGTATTGAGGCAGGCTCATTCCAATCATGGCTAAAAGACTCAAAAAACCACAGATGAACATGTATACAATGAGTTCAGGGTCTTTCTTGACCACAGACATACTCAACTTGCTCATTTTCCATCCGCGACCAATTGTTGCAAAGAATCCCATACTTGCGCTAGGGACGGTGGCTTATTGTGGCTGTCGGTGAATTTCTTCACTTCTGGACAGTTCCTCACCAATATTCAACGCGAGGCTTCTTTATGCTGAGGTTGGTACTTTGGTAATGGAACATGTCAGCCATGAGTGTCTGGAACTCTAAATAACAAGGGTGCTTATGCAGGCCGAGAGATTTAGATTCATTTGAAAGGCGAATTAATACGAATTTAGGCCGATTGCCATGTGACATTAACCATTCATGCACCACTTGGACATACGCAATACGGAGAGATTCACAAAAGGCTTCACCGACCTTTTGTGATTCAAGTGAAATCAAGGAAGGCCAATCATCAGGCACCCAATTCGTATTGAAATGTTTCCATGACGGTTTGAAGACCGCTTCGGCGTATGACCGTTGTATTGGACGTAATTTACTTTCTAATTCTGCAACAAGGTTCTTTCGAACAAAGGCTTCAGAAAGTTTCTCAACATAATCGGGATAGGTTGGTGGGTCGACAACAATCGAAAATCGTGCCTTACTCGTCCCTAAATGAGGGTATATCTCCCATTCATGAGTAGGGTTGTCATTGAAGTCGTATTCATTTCGTTCCCACTTTTCATCATCCAATTCAGGAGGTGGTGGCGGTGGTAATTCCTCGGGATAAATGACAACTCGAGCCCCCGAATTGGAAAGTGTATCCAATAATGTATCCGAGATAGTATCGCCCCGTACAATGATTCTCCGGTTCTCAATTGGGACATCAGACCTACGGATCTGAGAAAGGAATGTAAAGAGATTATCAATTTTCAGACTGGCAATCTGTGTAACGTCATCTGCGGAGAGAGCCCATGAATCGATTGGGATGCCTGGTGTGTCAGAAAACATTGGAGTCGAACGCATTGAAACCCAATTTTCGTAGGCTTGGATATTTTCAATCTTCTCATCACCTCGTATCCGAAGCAAATCATTTTGCCATTGAGATGTTTTTTCAGGATTGGTATTTTCAATCGTGAGTTCACCGTAAGTATAGCCGGTGTAGGCTGTTGTTGGTGGAGCTGCTTCGGTTGTAATTTCAAGGTCGCCATCCTGTCGAGACTCGAGGTATTCCTGTTGCCTTCTTTGCCGACTTGCCATACGCGCAATTGGATTCAAAGATTCTTCAAGAGCGCCTCCCACTTCCTCAACTGCTTGTTCGACATCTTCTCCTGCTTCGACAATGTTGACAAAAGAGCCCCCGCTTGCTCCACTTACTTGGCGGAATACATTGACTGAATCATCAGGTAATCCGAGACCGATGATATGGAATTCGACATCGATACCGATTTGTTTGATTGCTTGGATACAAGGTTGAAATCCATGAATTCCGTTAAACGGTGGTGGAGAACTCATGTCCATTCCATCACTGATTAAGAAAAATAACCAATCGACACTGTCTTTGGCAAGTTCTTGTGCTTCTTCGACTAAAAATCTCCAAAGGTAGGTCCCACCACCAGGTTTTGGAAATCGAATATTCTGCAAATCTTCATGGCTCCGGAAGTCGAGCGGTGCAAGGACTCTGGAGCGCCCTCTGCTGTTAATGGTTGAAACTTTGGTTTGACGGTCTTTGAAAGTCGGGACGAGGTTCTCCCACATCGCTTTGGCGACTAAGTGTTTTTTAACACGTCCTTTAAGCCCCATACTTCGCGCTACTTTACGGAAGATAGAGGCTGAATCTCCACTGAAATCTTCATCCATTTCACCGTAAATACGTTCATTCATCGAACCTGAGGTATCGACATAAATTGCAATTTTTACCATGTTGAAGCCCCTCCGAGTGTTTATAATAGTTCTTGATGTGACATTTAACAGTAGTTACACATGTCCCATTATTTTTAAAAATAGAAATTGAAACAATAGTTAGATAGTTGAACACCTCCAGTCTAAATCATGGAGGACAGTATACTTAGCCCAGATGGAAAATCGGAATGGACAGGGTCTGAGTGGGTTCCAGTTGGCACTCAAACCCAGCATACTTCTGGGGCAAACGTCTACACTCAACAAAAAATAGTTGACAGTGTGATCATGGGTAATTTAACTTCTCAAACTATTGTTCAAAACAGTCCAGAAGACATGGCTAAAGCAATGGTACTGGCGCTTGAACAAATTGGTTTTGTTGGAAATATCCAAACCTCAAACCCGTCAAATCAACAGATGTCGAATGTTAAAAATCTCTTGAAAGCAGGTGATGAACTCACATCAAGGGGCGTGAAGATACAAGGGTCAACGGATTTGAAACTTGGAAATGCTGCGCGATTGACTGGCCGATACCAAGCGGCTATGGAATACTATCAACGAGCACTCGATACCTTTCGAGCGGAGTCCAATCGGAGTGGAGAGGCGGATGCAATGATCAATATCGGGTACGTCGCACTCAATCAAGGAGATGCACCGAAAGCATACTCTGTCTTTCGGGATGCTCAAGCAATGAAATTAGAATTGAATGATAAAAACGGAGAAGCGGACGTAATTCTTGCCATGGCCAACCTCGCATTGATTGGCAATGAATACGACCAAGCTCAACATCTGTTTTCTCAAGCATTGAAGTTAGAATTGAATGATAAAAACGGAGAAGCGGACGTAATTCTTGCCATGGCCAACCTCGCATTGATTGGCAATGAATACGACCAAGCTCAACATCTGTTTTCTCAAGCATTGAAAATTAAAGAAGAACACAGTGATGAAAACGGAGTGGCTATAGCACTCATCGGACTTGGAAATATTTTGGAATCGAAGAAAGATTACCAAGCAGCCCAACTTCATTACCGCCAAGGCTTAATCATCAAACGAAAGCAAAAGGATTTGGAAGGAGAAGCAATTATTCTCGCCAACCTTGCAACTGTTGCTGAACATCTGGGAAATACCAGTGACGCCCAACGTTTGACCAATGAGAGCGTGGCAATTAAGAGGCAAATTGGTGACCGGAGAGGAGAAGCATTCTCTCATATTCAACTTGCATCGCAAGCCAAACAACGAGGCGACTTGGTTGAGGCTGAACGATTGTACAAAATGGCATTAAAAATGAAAAAGAAACTTTCCGACTTACGAGGGCAATCGGATACGCTGAATCTCTTGGGTGTCTTTTTCGAAGAACAAGACCAATTTGACGAAGCGGAACGTTACTTCAATGAGTCTCTCGCCATAATGAAACAACTTGGCGATCGGCAAGGAGAAGGTATTGCACAGTTTAACATTGGAAATACCCTCCTGTACAGTAATCAATTGGAAAAAGCTGGAGAAAAGTTCGAATTGAGTTTACGGCTTGCTAAAACAGTCAATGACCACGAAGGTCACTCGGATTCTCTGATTCAACTCGCTGCAATTGCTGAGCAGCAACAAAACTTACCTCGCCGACAAGCACTCCTCACTGAGGCTGCAGCAATCTTGCGTCGAAACAACATTCCAGTCACTGGCTGGCTTCAAGAAAACGGTTTCTAATACAGTTTTGAACAAAACCGCCGGCTGAACCATTATGAGTTCAGTATGTTTGGGAATAATGTGTCAGAAGTCGGTACTTTATCGAAGTCTTCTGAACCGGTCGCTGCATCTTCACGTATTGAATCGCTCGATGTTCTGCGGGGTTTTGCTTTACTAGGTGTTCTTTTATTGAACATCCTTGGTTTTGGAATGGCTTCAATTGGGTATTTTCATCCATTCGTGGGATTGGGCAAAAACCCCGAACTTAATTATGCCATTTGGGGAACAGTAAACCTGTTCTTTGAAGGTTCGATGCGAGGGTTGTTTTCCATGCTTTTTGGAGCAGGAATCGTCATGTTTACAACCGGTTTTGGGAGTCATTCAGGAACAGGGAAAAGTGCTTGGCTGCATTACAAAAGAACATTCTTTTTGCTGTTGTTTGGAATCTTTGACGCCTATGTGCTGTTGTGGACGGGGGATATTCTCATCCTCTATGCCATTGCAGGAGCAATTCTCTATCCATTACGAAATACAAAACCGAAAACACTGCTGATACTTTCAGCGATTGTCTTGTTGTGCTCTTCGTTTATTTTTGCCACAGCAGGCTCACTCATGACTGAGGGCCGTGATGCCGCTGCGATAATGGATGCTGATCCGGAAGGAAATCATTCAGATGAGCTACGCGAACAGGCGGCTCTGTGGAATGAATCTGGAAGTACTTTCACGTACAACGAAACTTCAATCGAAGAAGAATTGGACATCCGGCGAGGTTCGTATTCAGAGATCGCTAAATACAGTGCGAAAACGGTAAACGGACATTTGCTGTTCTTCACGCCGTTGTTCATGATGTGGGATGCAATGGGCATGATGTTGCTTGGTATGGCCACATATCGTCTTGGCTGGCTTTCGGCAAAGAGCGATTCGAGAACATATCTCAAACTCGCTGTTTTTGGTTTTTCATTCGGACTCTTCGTCAATGGAATAGAACTGTATCAAGCGATTGAAAGCAACTATGACGTGCTCATCATCTCGGGGTGGTTCCAAGGATCTTACCACCTCGGACGCGTCAGTATGGCATTGGGATGGTTAGGGCTCGTGATGTTGGCGTGTCAAGGTGAACTATGGCCTTCATTACGCGCTCGAATTGCTTCGGTTGGTCGAACTGCGTTGAGTAATTACTTACTGCATTCACTGCTGAGTTTGATACTTTTCACCGGTGCTGGCTTTGGATTAATTGGTACTTTTGAGCGATGGGAACTGTATGTCATCGTCGTATTGATTTGGTGCTTCCAACTCCTCCTTAGCCCGTGGTGGCTCAAGCGTTACGCCTTTGGCCCTGCTGAATGGCTTTGGCGTACCATGACCTACGGCTCGAAGCAAAAATGGCGGCTTTGAAGCCGTCAGTGTTTGATGAGTCAAGAGAACAAGGCGCTGTTAATTTCTTCTCGCGTAATGGTACAGAATTGACCAGGCTCGAGGCCGTATTCCTTCAACACAATTCCTTCCGTAGACAGTCTGTGTAAATGATTGACATGGTTTCCAAGAGTGGTGAACATTCTACGAATTTGTCTTTTCTTCCCTTCATCGATAGTCAAAACTGCACATATGTCACTTTCCAATTCGATGATCGCTGGTCGTGTTTGAAACTCTTCCAACGAACCATATTCGGTGACAGAGACATCAACGCCTTCCCGGATTGACTCGAGTTGAACTTCGGTAATTGCATCTTGTGTCTTCACACGATATGTTTTCTTGATGTTCTTCTGCGGGTCGGTGACCGAATGAACCAATTTGCCATCAGTGGTAACCAGTAACAAACCAGTTGTGTCTTCATCAAGTCGGCCAACGGTAACTAAAGATTCGTAGATCGAAGGCTCTACTGCATCTCGAAAGAGTTCATAGACAGAGGTTTTGTTGAGTTCAAGTTCTTGTGAATTAAGGCGTGAACAAATACATCCTGAAGGTTTGTTGAGAACGAAATAGACATCGTTGGAAGGAAGAAACAATTCTTCACCACGGTACTTTACTGAACGTTTAGCTGGATTGAATTCATAGGCAATATGCTTGACAATCGAGTCATTCACTGTGACATCGCCACTCCAGATGGCTTGTTTGACATCTTCTTTCGATGAAAACTCCCCGCATTTTGAAAGAAATTGATGGAGTCGGAGTTTCATCTCGATTGCCTCATTTGGCGGTGTATCCGGTTTGTTCTTAGCAGTTCCTCTTTACCCGACTAGACCCTTGAAGTCCTCAAAAAGCGAAAGAATCAATATAGTAAGCCCTACATCCGATATATATGAGTGGATGGATGTTAATTGAAGATTACCATGAACTGGATGAGTATCTACAATCAAAAGAATGGATTCCCGATTTGGAAACAGTCGGCAGGCCAATGCCTGCAGGATGGAATCAAGAAGCATTCGAAGACGATGGCCACCCTCAACATAACGAAATGATGGATATGCATTCTGAATATGGAATTTATGACTTTGTCATCCATTACAAACATGCGAAAAACCCTTCTGTATTTTCAATTGATACCGAGGCTCATACACTCAATGTCAAATCAGGCCAACTTGAAGGCGAAATAAAAACGTACATTGATGCCTATTTACTCAACCTAAGTTCATAATCTTAAAAGACATTTATCGACCAAACTCAATTTTAACCTTTGCAATTCAAAAATCAAGGTAAATTGCTGTTGCGAATGGAAAGACATTCTCAAAAAACTGGTAAAGTGTTTAGGATAATCAGTTCTACCAGGAATTATTACTGTTTTTTGATATCGATGCCGATTCTAATTTAAACGTCTTTCTTCGTTTCAAAATACTTTGAAACAGTATAAATTCGCACCCTTACGGCACTCATAATCAGTGGGCGATGCAGGATTCGAACCCGCGTCGACGGGTTCGAAGCCCGTCAGGATATCCAGGCTACCCTAATCGCCCTTAGCCTTGCGAGACACCCCCCCTTCTTGAAGAAGGCGGAAGGATTGGCTTGACTATGGCGCGCTCTTTACCGTGTATTCCAACGGGATGTTCCGCCTGTTGTCGCGAGACAACTATGCCACTCACGAAGGCAGAAGCCTCCCTCCTCTCACGTCGAACTGGGATGGCAGTCGAAGACTTCTCCTGGCGCAATAACGGCATTCTAACGCTTCTCAACGATGAAACGACGCGCGCTTGTGTCTTTTTGTTGACTTCATCTGCTGATGTCAATGCAGAAGGAATGTGCTCGGTTTACGAAGTACGGCCTCAGGGTTGCCGAACCTATCCAAATGTTTTGAATGACCAAGATAAGGCCATTCTCGATGAAGGATGCCCTCACAAAGCACAATTCCCCGAACCAACAGAAGAAGATGCAATAATTCTCCTCAATCTTGAGGAACAATTGTTGCGTGAAGAATGAGTCGGCCTAAACTTGCGTGAACATGTTCAACCCAACGGTTGTTGATTCGCCATCCGGTTGCAGTAAAAGTCGATTGAAGATCATCCCACTTTCCATGAAGAAGTTCGACCGAAGCATCAGGCTCGAGTGCTTCATCTGGAAGTTCACCAAAAGGATGAATTGGCAAAATTAACACCAAATCAGCGCTGGAGGCAGCTACCATTCGAGTGCTTTCGAGGACGGAACGAATCAATTCAGCATGGTCGAGAGACCCTTGTGAATTACGTCCATATGGGGGATCGAGTACAAAACCACAGATTCGATGATGTGCATCTGAAGGTATGACGTGCGGTAATCGTGTCGCATCACCTAACAGTAAGTGCGCGTCTGAATCTGGCATTGCCCAATCAAGGTTCTGTTGTGCTCCTTCAATCATCAAAGGGTCAAGGTCAACACCGTATGTTTCACGCCCTGAAAGCGCTGCTTCCAAGACAAAACCGCCAGTTCCAGTCATGAGGTCGAGTGTGGCACCTTTGTCGCGCGGACCAGATGCCACATTGACGGCTAAACGGGCAAGGCGTGGGTCAAGGCTGACGGGTTTGAAGAACGGTCTGTCCGTTGCACGTCGAGAAGTAATACCGTCAGAATCATCTCCTGAACCAACCATCCATCCACAAGCAATGATTCCTGCACTTGCATCGAGTACCATTCCGAGACGATGTTCGGGAGATTCCAAATCGATTGAATACTCTTGAGAAGAAAGAATTCCGCCGATTTTCCTTGCTAAGTCTCGACTGCTTACTCCAGCCATTTTCCCTTCATGCTTCATCGGGCGTACGGCGACTGTACCTGTACGCGGATAGGTTTTGAGATAGGACTTCATCTGACCGATAAAGTCGGAAGTATCTGCTTCATACTCCCAAACGATTGCATCGATAAGGAGGGCTTGACACCCACTTGCACAATCGACTGCGGCTTGCATTTGTTCGAGAGTCAATTCACCTTCAAGACGAACTAATCGGCGAGATGCAAGGCGAACCAGTTTGGTGTGTGGAAGCAGAGCTGAGATTTCTGCCCGTGCCAATGCTGGATGCCAGCCACGTAAACTCGCTACATGACTCGCCATGGTGAGTGCTTGCGCCTCGCCTTTTTGACCGATTCGGATGCGAATATACACATACTGTCACCTCATGTACACTTCATGGGCTGTAATCTTCGTGACCTCGTAACGCCTGAGGACATCGATTTGGCCAGTCTTTCCGGGCAGCGCGTGGGCATCGATGCTTTTCTGACAGCGTTCCAGTTTCTCACTACAATGCGAGACCGTTCACCTCAAGGTGACGGAGGGCCACTTCGCGCTGACAACGGAAAAATTGTCTCTCACTTGATGGGTTTTCTTAACCGAACGACAACCTTGTTGAAACTTGGAATCAGGCCAGTTTACATTTTTGATGGAGAATCTCCAGAATTGAAAGCCGATGAATTAGCATCCCGTAGAGCTCGGCGAGATGAAGCGAAGCGCGTCCACGAAGAAGCCTTAGCTGCAGGTGATTTTGCATTGGCGCAAAAAATGGCACCTCGGATCATGTATTATTCTCAAGAGATGGTTGATGAGACCAAGCAAATGCTCGACTACCTCGGCGTGCCTTGGGTAGTTGCCAAAGCCGAAGGCGAGGGGCAAGCGGCTGTGATGGCTGCGAAAGGGCAACTTGACGTGGTCGCGACCCAAGATTGGGATGCTTTACTGTACGGCACGCCTCGCCTCGTTCGGAACTTGATGAGTGATGGCACAAAGCAGCACGGTCGGACCGTTCGAGCCCAATTGATCAATCTCGATGAAATGCTTGGAAGTCATGAACTTAGCCGAGAACAATTAATCGATCTTGCCATCATGATCGGGACTGATTTTCACCCAGGCATCAAAGGAATTGGGCCAAAGACTGGAATCAAACTCATCAAAGAACACGGCTCGATTGAAACTATTTGTCAAGTCAAGGACAAAGAAGTCCCACTGCGACTTGATGAAATCCGAGAAATATTCCATAACCATCCAGCAGTTGAAGTAGCAGATGAGGACCTATTACCTGGTCAAATCGATATTAAAGGCCTCACACAATTTTTGCAAGTTGAACGCCAATTCAGCCAACGTCGGATGGATAATGAATTGGACAAGTTACGAGATGTTGGCCTCATCCGAGATGGTGGACAAACATCACTGTTCTCATTTTGAAGGTTGCATAAAGCGCAAGGGGCTTGCTAACACATCAACGCCTTTGTACTGCGTAACTGCTTGACGCGCTACGCTTTGAGGGTCGTTAAGAGCCTCGAGAACGGTGTTGACCGGAGCGCAAGGAACGCCCGTTAATTTCTTTTCAAGGTCACTGCGAGTAAGGTTCGAAACTGCGTTTGAAACACATGATTCAACTGCATCACGGGCATGGACGCGCCCTTCATTGGTTTCCCAATCATCCTGATTGTCAAGTGACAATGCTTCGACTAAAGTGAGCCATTGATTATCAGAGCCCACACCAATGACAAACCATCCATCTTTCGCTTCAAAGGCTCGGTACGGCACGAGATTCGGATGCGCTGAGCCCATCGGTGTTGGGTTTACGCCACTTGCCATTGCATTATGTGCTTGATTGACCAAAGCAGCAACGGCACAATCCCAGAGCGAGAGGTCGATACGCATGGCTTCACCAGTCTTTTCCTTATGGAACAATGCAGCAAGAATCGCATTTCCAGCGTTGAGACCGGTGATGACATCAATCCATGCCACGCCAACTTTCACCGGTGCTGCTCCAGCCTCCCCAGTGATGCCCATGATGCCGCTTCGTGCTTGTAAGGCAACATCGTAGCCCGGCTCATCGCGACGTGGGCCTGTTGCGCCATAGGCTGAAATCGAGCAAAGAATGACGTTGCTTGGTAAAGGTCCAAGCAGACGCTCAAGCGTTCCAGGTCGGAAGTTCTCTACAACGACATCTGCGGTTTCGATTAACGCTCGAACTTCTTCCGCTTCTCGTTTGAGGTCAAAGGTGACAATCTCTTTGCCTCGATTACACGATAAGAAATACGCTGCGACTTTTTCTCCATCAAAACCAGTGGCAAATGGTGGGCCCCAATGACGGGTGTCATCACCCCATGGCGCTTCGATTTTGATGACTTCAGCACCGAGGTCTGCCAACATCTGTGTTGCATAAGGTCCAGCCAATATACGCGAGACATCGACGATTCGAATACCCTCAAGAATTCCGCTCATGTACCCCCGAAGTGGCCGAAAGGGTTGAACCTCACGCCCCGAACCGTTGGCTATGGAGCGGTTGGATTTCGAAGACGACCGGCTCTGGATACGTTTGTTGATGTTAGGCGTCTTGCTCAACCTCATCGTCTGTTTCACCAGTGATTTGGGGTTGGATACACAAGTCAAAATGGCTGTCGATGAAGATGGCGCTCTGCCTTGGGGCGATTTACGCCCTGAAACTGCAGGCGAAAGCGACCCGGCCGATGGAGGTCAGCGCGTCGTATTGCCGTTGTATGATCTGTCAGAGGTTGCCATCAAGGCGATGGCGTTTCTTACTTTTGCCGGCATGATTGCCTGTGTATACCGATGGGGCGGGGTTCGTTCTGCCGCAATCCTCTCACTCTCACCAGCCTTTATTTTCTCAATTGGCCGAGGTTATGAAGAAGTCTACTTAGCAGTTTTTTGTGCTGTAGCATTCATCCTGTTTACGGGTGTTCTTTCAGAAAAAAACAGAATACTCCAGTCATTTGGAGGTGCTCTCGCTTTCATGATGATGCCTTACGCAAAGGGTTTCACTGATGGAACTGGAATACTGGTTGGGGCAACCATCTTGACAGTTTTCGTCACTCTTTGGAACGAAATTGAACAGCGCGGTGAAGAAAAAACCAGTTGGATGTCAAAACCCAATATCGTGGGAGTCGTTGTTTTTGTTTCAGTTTCTCTCTGCATGATTCTTCTCGGGATCCTCGAATACAGCAGTACCTTTTCGATCATGATTGAAAGTCCTGTCCGGTACAGTACTGCGTTGGTGTTTTCTGTATTGGATGTCGTGATTATTTTTACTTTAATTGGAATGGTGTCATGGCCCTTTATTGGACCAATGCTTCACGGGCTCTCATCGGTCACTGATACAAAAACAGCTCAAATGACTGGATTCATTGTAGGGATATTAACCGCACTTGTGTTCTATGTGGCAGCACTTTGGACCTATGAAGCAAGTATTTGGAATGCAAATTGGCCTGGTGTTATCTGGACAATGGGCAACAATGGGCGATACGCCACTATGCTGTTCATTCCTTTTGTGTTATTCCTTCAACAACTCAGACTTCACACCGAAGTGCCGACCTATGATGCTCCTCTCTCAAAAGCAAAGGTCATGGGATTAACACTTCTTTTGTTACTGCCGCTTTCTATACTTGCATCGCTTCATGGACAAACCATGTGGACAGATGATGCAGCAAGTGAAATGAATCTCGAAAATGGAGATGAATTCCTGTTTGTATCAGAAAACACACTTGGTATGCACTGGCTCTATACGTTCTATGCTCCACTTGATGCGGAGGAAAAGGGGATTACCGGTCATTGGAGATCAATAGATTCGACCTGGGAGTCGGATTTGGACTCCACCTTATCGCAAGTGACAACGCTCGTTGTTTCACCTGATGTAACATTGACACCCAAAGGATGGATTGTTGAATCAAGTGGAGAAGTTAATCTTCTCAACGGGGGAGGCGAGTGGCGCGTGTTAACGCGCTCCTAACCTCAAGCGTTCTTGTCAGCTTGGACTTGTGCACGGACATCTTGTGCAGAAGACTTTGCATCTTGCATAGCCTTGCGCACACGGGTGCCAGCAGCAGCGTTACCCTTGTCATGCTTGACAGCATCACCAAGAGCGGCAGTTAAATCATCAATCATCGTTTGAACCATAGCCTCGACGGACATAACCTGCCCGCAGAGTAATCGGCTTTTATTGGTTGCTCCGGAATAACATGAAAGCGGTCCACAAAAAACGATGCATTGAGCGCCGACTTGCAAAAAAAGCCAATAAAAGGTACTTCTCACCGGAACTCCGGCCGAGTTTCAAGCGAGAGGTTGAAAACCCCTAGGTTAGAGGGGGTGTCGAGGAGGAGTAAGACATGGGCTTTGGTGTTCGAGGAACTTTACCTGACCCTGACCCTGTTGTAACACAGGAATGGATCGATTCTATTCTTGCGGTCCGAGACCAGCTTGGAGAAGAAGAAGCCCGCCGAATCTTGCTTACAACCGTTGACGCTGCACGTCATGCTGGCGTCGAAATTGACGTTGTCAATACACCTTACCTCAACACCATCCATCCGGAAAGCCAAGGTACCTATCCTGGCGATTTAGAAATGGAACAACGCCTTCACGGCATTAACCGATGGAATGCAATGATGATTGTCACCCGCGGCAACAAAAATTTCGAAGGTATTGGCGGTCACATCTCGACCTATGCGTCAACATCTCACGCGTGGGAGATTGGATTCAACCACTTCTTCCGCGGTAAAGACGGCGCAGGGCAAGGTGACCACCTCTACTGGCAAGGACACGCATCCCCTGGAATCTATGCCCGTGCTTGGCTTGAAGGAAGGCTCACCCATGAGCAAATGGAAGCGTTCCGTCAAGAAACTGGAGGCAAGGGCTTGTCTTCGTATCCACATCCACGTCTTATGCCTGATTTCTGGGAATTCCCATCCGTCAGCATGGGCCTTGGTGCAATGACGGCGATTCATCAAGCGCGTTTCAACCGCTACCTCGAAGACCGAGGGTTGGTTTCAACCGCCAACTCCCGTGTATGGTATACGATGGGTGATGGAGAATCAGATGAACCGGAATCTCTGTCCCAACTTTCCCTTGCTGGTCGTGAAGGTCTTGACAACATCGTCATGACCATGAACTGTAACCTCCAACGCCTTGACGGTCCTGTTCGTGGTAATTCAAAGATTGTTCAAGAACTCGAAGGGCGCTTCCGTGGTGCTGGCTGGAACATCATCAAAGTACTCTGGGGCAGCAGTTGGGATGAGTTGTTTGCTCGAGACTCTGCTGGCTTAATCGCTGCGCGGCTCGATGAATTAGTCGATGGTGATGAACAACGCATCATGACTGCAGACGGCGCAATCATCCGACAAGAGTTGTTCAACTCCGAAGGCCTTGCTGCATTAGTCGCTCATTTGAGTGATGATGACCTGGTTGACTTGTGCGCAGATGTTGGCGGGCACGATTTCCTCAAACTCCATGCAGCCTATGCTCAAGCCACTGCTCACAAGGGTCAGCCGACTGTTGTGCTGATGCGCACCATCAAAGGATTTGGACTTGGACCTGCCTTTGCCGGTCGAAACACAACGCATCAAAAGAAGAAAGCGGGTATGGAAAGCATTCAGTACATGCGCGACGATTTGGGACTCAAGTTTACCGACGAAGAGTTAGAAAACTACCCCTATGTCATGCCAGAAGATGTGCCCGAAGTGGTGGCCTATGCCAAGCAACGCAGAGCCGTCATGGATGGGTTCGTGCCAACTCGAGTCGTTCCAAAGTTCGACCTCAAACTCCCAGGAGAAGCAACCTATGCAGATTTTGATGAAGGGACCAAGGGCAAGATGGAAGTTTCAACGACCATGGCCTTCGTGCGAATTTTACGCTCTTTGATGAAAGACAAAGAGTTCGGAAAGAGAATCGTTCCAATTATTCCTGACGAGGCTCGAACTTTTGGTATGGATCCCTTGTTTGCTGAATTTGGTATCTACCACCCTGAAGGTCAGCTGTACAAACCGGTCGACCACAAAGTGCTGATGAAGTACAAGGAATCGGCAAAAGGCCAACTCTTGGAAGAAGGCATTAACGAAGCAGGCGCAACTTCGACGTTCATTGCAGCAGCGACCTCTTTTGCAACCCACCATTATCCAACAATTCCATTCTACACCTTCTATTCGATGTTCGGATTCCAACGTGTAGCTGACCTCATCTGGTCTGCAGCAGACCAACGCGCTCGTGGTTTCCTCATGGGAGCCACATCGGGCCGAACCACGCTCAACGGTGAAGGATTACAACACCAAGATGGACACTCACTTCTGATGGCTCATACCAATCCTGCAGTTCGTGCTTGGGACCCAGCATTTGCCTACG
>Ga0209710_1002004_pt1 | contig 14662 bp, 9 predicted proteins | sample ArcticOcean_MG_C_5_FD_187436 | JGI IMG/M metagenome (GOLD analysis project Ga0209710, IMG submission 187436) | Marine microbial communities from western Arctic Ocean - ArcticOcean_MG_CB4_138 (SPAdes) (version 2) | ecosystem: Environmental > Aquatic > Marine > Oceanic | place: Arctic Ocean: Canada...
TACCTGGCTTTTTATTGCATAAATTTCATCTGAACTAAGTCTTTTCTTCTGTTTTCTTGCTTCTTTCCTTTTTTCCATAGCAGCCTGTCTAAAAGCTATTGCTGCTCTTAGTAATGGGGTTACTTGTTGCTGCTGCCTGTCAGATAAATCTAACACCAACGTCATTTGTTTTACTTTTAAACTTGTTTGTTGATTAATAGTAGGTTGTTGTTTATAACCTCTTTTTTTCTGTGCTTGTATGGTAAAAGTAAAAACGAATATGAAGACTAAAATACTTGCAATATTTTTCATAATTTTATTATTTATACTTCTTTGACGATTCAAAAATGAAAAGGTTTAAATTTGTATTTCGTTTAATAGCAATTTAACAACTATATCATGCGTAAATTACTTTGTTTATTATTTTTAGTTTCATTCATAGCGAATGCTCAAAAGGATTCTGTGAATGTAGATTTAAGCAATCCTCACGCCACTTTATATACCCATTTGTACTTTTTACAGTCAGATTCATATCAGCCTAAAAAAGCAGCAAAGACAATTTTAGGGTTATCTGAAAAAGAAGCAGTTAAAAAAGCAATAAGAATTAAGAAAATTCTAGACGGTAAAGGTTTAATTATAGATTTTGATCTTGTACCCAAAAACCCCAATTTTAAAGATACAGTTCGTTTTTCTTCTAGTCAAAAATACACGCCTTTTCCAGAAAGAATGCCAGAAATTTCTTTAGAAAAAGAAGGGGAAAATTGGTATTATTCTTCTCAAACTATAAAAAAAACAGATGTGCTTTATAGTGCTGTTTTTCCATGGTATGTTCAAAAAATACAAGATATTGTGCCAGAAATTGGACACAAAAAATTAATGGGAGTAGAATATTGGCAAGTATTTATGGCCATTATATTCTTGTTATTAGCTGTAGTTTTATTTTATATCTTTAAAAGAATAACCTTTTATTTATTGAATACAATTCAACATCGAGTTACAAAAAGTATAGACATCAGTTTTGATAAATATTTAAAAAAGCTAGCAAGACCTATCAGCTTATTATTAGCCATAAACTTTATCAAAAAAGTGATTCCATCACTTCAGTTTAGTTTAGAAACCAATGCTTGGGTATTTCTTTTTATAAATATTGCAGTAGTTGTTTTTTGGACGTATGTTTTTTTAAATTTAGTACATGTACTAATGAAATTTTATAGTGCGTTTACAGCTAAGACCGAAAATAAATTAGATGATCAATTAGCCCCAATATTGCATAATTTCTTTACAGGTTTGGTTATTGTTGTGGGTGTTTTAAGATTAATATCTCTTTTTGGTGTAGATACTACTACTATTTTAGCCGGTGCAACTATTGGTGGTTTAGCAGTAGCTTTAGCGTCTCAAGACACCGTGAAAAACTTAATAGGAACTATTATGATTTTCATAGACAAGCCGTTTCATATAGAAGATTGGATTGAAACTGGAGAATTTTCTGGTACAGTAGAAAAGGTCGGATTTAGATCTACAAGTGTTCGAGCTGCAGATACTTCTGTATATCAAATACCAAATAGTAAATTGTCTGAGATTGTTATTAATAACAAAGGCTTGCGTCTGTTTAGACGTTACAATACCAATTTAGGTGTGCGTTATGATACACCTCCAGAATTAATTGAAGCTTTTGTAAAAGGAGTTAGAGAAATTGTAATTGCGCATCCAGAAACACTTTCAGATTCTTATAATGTAGAATTTAGTGGTTTTGGAGATTCTGCTTTATTAGTTATGGTAAATGTTTATTTTAAAAGTTTGGCTTGGAGCAAAGAGCAATCATCTAAACATAGATTGCACATGGCAATTGTAAAGTTAGCAAAAGCATTAGGCGTTGATTTTGCATTTCCTTCTTCAACAGTTATGATAGAAAATTTTCCAGAGAAAAAAGGATTTAATCCGAACTATAATATAGACTCCAATAGCATAAACGGTTCTATTGCGAAGATTTTAGAAGACTTTAATAATGAAAACCTAGATGCAGATCATATGCGCGAAAGTTCTTAGAATTGTTTAGTCATAGGAAGTAGATTAACTGTTTTTTGCTTCTTTAAAAATATCCTTTACTGCATTTTGGTAGTTTTTTGGACTGTTCGCTTTTTTAATTTTTTTATAAGTTTTCTGTGGGTTGGCAAAACTTTGAGAGAAAAATTCCCAGAATCCTAACATTTTCATTTTTATAGGAGTTGGTCCGGAGAGTGCAGCATCATATTCTTGATAAATACGATCATGAAATTCATTGAAGATATCAAACCTATTTTTAGGATATTCGGTAGTATTATTTTTAAGCATGCTTGGTAAAAAAGGATCTGCAATTAAACCCCTTCCAATCATCCAATGGTCTATGCTAGGAAAACGTTCCTGCAGTTTATAAAAAGCTGCAACGGAGGTAATATCTCCATTGTAGTACATCTTATGTTTGCTATTGTCTAAACATTTTTGAAACGCTTCTAGGTTCGTTCCTCCTTTGTACAATTGTTTACCAATGCGGGCATGAATTGCAATATTCTTTAAAGGATAGGTGTCTAAAATTGGTAGAACATCTAATATTTCTTCGGGGGTTTCATAACCCATCCTCATTTTCATAGAAACAAGAATATCAGATTCATTATGTACTTTGTTAAGAATAGTATTTATTTTTTCAGCATCACTAATTAAACCAGAACCCATACCACGTTTCGTAACCATTGGGTAGGGACAACCTAAATTCCAGTTTAATTCTTTGTAACCTAATTCGCGTACATATTTAGAAACGAAAAGAAACTCATCTGCATCATTGGTAATAATTTGTGGAATTACTTCTAGCTCGGTATTATTTTCTAGCGCAATATCTTTTTGATATGAATTTTTAATTACCAGTTTTCCATTTAATCTTATGTAGGGTGCATAAAAGGTATCAATACCGCCAAAGAAATAATTGAAAGCGTTTCTAAATTTGTAATCTGTAAAACCCTGCAAAGGAGAAGATAGTAATGTCTGACTCATGAAAATTATAATTGTGCAAATATAACATACTTTTTAAGGGTTTTAGGAAATAAGTAACCCATATAATTATGTAAATAAATAGTAGAACTATGTAACATTTTTCCTTTTATGTTGATTATACTATATTAATTAATTAGCGCTTTTTAAGCAGGTGTGCTGCTTTCGCTTTAAAATCAATACACAATGAAAAAAATAGTATTATTAATTATTTTTATTTTAGTTTTTGTGGCAGTAAAAGCACAAGAAACGGTTCCCGTCTCTGGTGGGCAAGCTACAGGGCTTGGTGGCACTATTAGCTATACGATAGGCCAACTAGTATACACAAATCCTTCTACTGCTGCAGGCTCATTAAATCAAGGGATACAAAAAAGTATCGAATTTATTATTTTAAGCAATCCAGAATTAACGGCATTAACACTTAATGCGGTCACCTATCCAAATCCAACTTCAGAATCTATTATACTGGCTTTAAAATCCGGAAAGTTAACAGGTTTAAGCTATATAATGTATGATTTATTAGGACGCTTTGTAAGTAAAGGCAGAGTAACACAAACGGAAACAAAAATAGTAATGGAAAGCTTGCCGTTAGGTGTGTACATATTAAGAGTACAACAAAATAACCAAGAACTAAAAACCTTCAAAATTATAAAACACTAAATCTTATGAAATTCACAAATTCACTACGTACTTCTATGTACGCCACAATAGTCGCTTTACTACTAACCTCAAGTAGTTTTGCGCAAGCACCAGAAAAGATGAGCTATCAAGTAGTCATTCGAGATGCTAATAATGCGTTGGTCACCAGTCAACAGATAGGTATGCAAATAACTATTTTACAAGTAAATACAGCAGTCTACGAAGAAATCCATACACCAACTTCGAATACAAACGGATTGGTTAGTTTAGAGATTGGAACAGGAACGGTAATTTCTGGCTCTTTTACAGCAATTGATTGGAGTATAGATACTTACTTTATAAAAACAGAAACAGACCCAATAGGAGGCACAAATTATACCATTACAGGGACTAGTCAATTATTAAGTGTGCCATATGCGTTGTATGCAGAAACATCAAATGATACCCCAGCAGTTGCGTTGAATACTGCAAAAGTTAGTTACACAGAAGCAGCGGTTTCAGCAAATATAGCGGTTTCTGCTAATACCGCTAAAACGGTAATTAGTTCAGAGCAATCAGATGCCATTGTAGCAAATACTGCTAAGATTGGTTATACACAACCAACCTACCTTGTAAATAACTTTTACGAAGAATTAGGGGGTTACATTATAGAGGTTAGTGCCAGTGGTAAACACGGTATAGTTGCAGCAAGGCTAGATCAAGGAACTTCAAATTGGTATAATACTATTAATTTGTTAAGCAATCCAGATAATCACGATGCAGCGGGCGCTGAATTTAAAGATTGGCGCATGCCTAGCAATAGAGAGTTAAACCTTATGTACGGAAATAAATCTGAGGTTGGTGGGCTTACAGACGCTTACTACTGGAGTTCTTCGGAGTATGATGTCAATGGCGCCTGGTTGCAGGATTTCTCCAATGGTAATCAGTACAACGCCAGTAAGAGTGGTATAAGCAGCAATGTACGAGCAGTTCGAGCTTTTTAAATATTTGTTTGTCTGCCTGTCGGTAGGCAGGTTTATTAATTTAATTTAGAGTTGTGTTGCAACCGATTTAAAAAAACAGGAATACATACCGAGTTATCTGTTTATAGAGATACCTATAAATTAGTTTTAGAAATTTTTGTAAGATCTTAAAAGCATTTAATATTTTAACAAATAAACCCTCGCAAATTTGCGAGGGTTTATTTGTTAAAATAATAGAGTAGCTTATTTAGGATCTAAAATTAAATTAATTCTATCGACTACATCCTGCAAGTGGTAACGTGTAAGTGTGTTTCCTCTTCTAGAAGCATTTTTCACATCTCTTTGCAAACGCTTTAACTCTCCTCTTGCCACAGATTTCACATCAGATTGGTTGATGTTAATTCCACTTCTTTTAAGGTATCCTTTATTTGCGCCTCTTTGATTTTTCGCTTTATTTAATAAGTAGTCTAAACGATCTAAATGTGCTCTTTGTAAGTTTCTTCTGTAGGTATCTATAGAACTACCGGCATAAATTTCACTCCAAACACCTTTGCGTAAATCGCTCATCATATTCACCAATGTATACGATTTAGAAGCACTATTTAAAGTTTCATTTTCAATCATTCTAGCCATTCTACCAGCATCTAAAACATTATCTAATGTTCTTGCTTGTAGTCCCCTAACTCTTTCTATAGCGCCAGAAAATTCGGTTTTACTAAAAATATTTTCATCTAACAACCAAGTTGGCGTTTCAAACAACTCAGCAATCACAAATTGCAAAGCCTCTTTTTGTTTGGCTTTGGTTACATGTGTGTAGACAGCACCTTTTTGGTCAGATGTTTTATAGTATTCATATACACCACCAATATTTGCCGTTACATGGCCCATATATCTATTAAACTGACTTAATAATTGTCCGTACATGGTAGATAATTCGTCATAATTTTCTCCTTTTTCAGAGGTCCATTCTTCCAATCTTGGTAAAATTCTTTTTAAGTTTTTAATCCCATACATAGAAGCCTTCATTGCATCATCTCCTAAATCTTCTGTTTGAGAACTAGGATCTACAACACCGCCTGCTTGCTGATGGCCAAAACGATACATTGGATCTCCAGCATGTTTTAAAATCCAAGCATCTAAAGTTGCTTTTTCGTCTTTAGCATTGGTGTCTAAAATAGGTCTGTACCCCCAAGAAATAGCATACTTGTCATAAATACCAATATTTGGCATTAAGGCAACGCCTTTGTCTTCTGGTTGTGCTATGTAATTAAAACGTGCATAATCCATAATAGAAGGTGCAGTTCCATATTTTGAAGTAAAACTGCTAGAACGTAAAGAATCTACAGGATATGCAACAGAACTCCCCATATTATGAGGTAGTCCGATGGTGTGACCAAGTTCATGAGAGGATACAAATTTAATTAATTCTCCCATGGTTTCGGTTTTAAAACTATTTCCTCTGGCATCTGGATTGATTGCAGCCGTTTGAATAAAAAACCAGTTGTGCAGCAAGGTCATTACATTATGATACCAGTTGATGTCAGATTCTAAAATCTCTCCCGATCTTGGATCACTTACATGTGGTCCGTTGGCATTCGGAATTGGAGATGCTAAATATCTAATTACAGAATACCGCACATCTTCTGGGCTGTATTCTGGATCTTCTTCTGGCGTAGGTGCCATTTTCCCAATAATAGCATTTTTAAAACCAGCAGCCTCAAAGGCTACTTGCCAATCATTAACACCTTGTATAATATAAGGAACCCATTCTTTTGGTGTAGCTCTGTCTACATAATACACAATTTGTTTTTTAGGTTCTACGAGTTCACCTCTTTTGAATTTTTCAATGTCTTCATCTTTTACTTCTAAACGATATCTATCTAAATACTTTACTGTTTTACTTCTTTGATCTTCCAATCCATAATCTGTTTGCCCTCTTGCAAACCAGCCAACACGCTCATCAAAATATCTACGTTTCATGGGTACTTTAGGTAATAAAACCATAGAATTACTCATTTCTAATGTAATAGAACCTAGCGCACTATTAGAAGGTGCTTTATTAGCTGCATAGGTTTTTACATGTCGTACTTCTATATTTTGAGGGTAGCTACTTACGTCATCAATGTAAGAACGGTCTTTGTCCATTCTTGTTATTTGATATCTTTTTCTTCTATTAGTAGGAAAACCTAAAGGTTTTACATCTGTAGAAAATAAAGTAGTTGCGTCAATAACGGTGGCTGTAGAATCTTTACTAAATGCTTTTATAGGAAAAGAAAATAAAATAGGTTCTAAATTAGAATTCACTACCGCTTCATGGACTGGTAAAATAGTATCTGCAACAACACTATAAGAAACAATTCTTAGCAATATGTGCTTGTTTTTTTTCTCCCAACGCAGTACTTGCGTATTTGCTTTTGCACCACCAAATCCTATTCCGCTAGCAGTTTTAGCAATTCTGGTAACCATTAACATTTCTCTTTGTAATAGAGAATCTGGTATTTCAAATAAGTAAGAGTCGTCTTTTTTGTGCACTTTAAACAACCCTTCATCTGTCTTGTGGTCTTTTGTGACTACTTTCTCGTAAGGTTTAATTGCATTTTTTTTAGGTTTAGGTTTTACAGCTACTTTTGGAGTTTCTTTTTTCTTTTTCTTCCAAAATTGAGCAGAAGATTCTGTAGAAAAACAAATTATAAAAACAAGCAATAATAGCTTTATAAGTGTTTTTTTTATCATGTTAAGTTAGTTTAAAATTAGATTTTCGAAGTTATGAAAACAATTATTCAAGCTTTCTTAAAGATATGTTAAAGAGAAGGGGTTTTGTAGGGTTAATTTAAAGCAAAAAAAAGGTCTTTAAACACAAGTTTAAAGACCTTTTTAAAAGAATTTTTTGTGTTTATAAATTAAAAGCTGATTTTACAGCATCTACATAATCTAATTTCTCCCAAGTAAATGTTTCTACTTCTTCAGAAACTGTTTCTCCCATTGGGTTAGAAAAGGTAACTGTTTTTATTTCTGGGGTTCTTCCCATATGACCATACGCAGCAGTTTCAGAATAAATAGGAGTTCTTAATTTCAAGCGTTGTTCTATAAAATAAGGACGCATATCAAAAAGAGTAGCTACTTTTTTGCTAATTTCTCCATCGGTTAAATCTACCGTCGCAGTTCCATATGTTTCAACATTAATACTTGTTGGTTTTGCAACACCAATAGCGTAAGAAACCTGCACTAATACCTCTTTACAAAGACCTGCCGCAACTAAGTTTTTTGCAATATGCCTGGTTGCATAGGCTCCAGATCTATCTACTTTAGAAGGGTCTTTTCCTGAGAAAGCACCACCACCATGCGCACCTTTTCCGCCGTAAGTATCTACTATGATTTTTCTTCCGGTTAAACCAGTATCTCCGTGAGGTCCACCAATTACAAAAACACCTGTTGGATTGATGTGATAGGTAATATTATCTGTAAATAATTTTTGATCCTGAGCAGGTAATTTTGCAACTACTCTTGGAATTAAAATTCCTACAATGTCTTTTTTAATTTTAGCTAACATTACATCGTCACTTTTATCAAAATCATCATGCTGTGTAGAGATTACAATGGCATCAATTCTTTGTGGTACGTTATCATCAGAATACTCAATGGTAACCTGAGATTTAGCGTCGGGTCTTAAGTAACTTATATCCTTGTTTTCTCTTCTTAAAGCAGCCAATTCAATTAACAATCTATGAGACAGTTCTAAAGCCAACGGCATGTAGTTCTCTGTCTCATCAGTCGCGTAACCAAACATCATTCCCTGATCTCCGGCACCTTGCTCTTCTGGACTTGATCTATCAACTCCACGATTAATGTCTGGAGATTGTTCATGGATTGCAGATAAAACTCCACAAGAATTTCCATCGAACATATAGGCACTTTTAGTATACCCAATTTTATTAATTACATCCCTTGCAATTTGCTGAACGTCTAAATACGTTTTGGATTTTACTTCACCTGCTAGAATAACTTGACCAGTAGTCACCAGGGTTTCACAAGCAACTTTGCTGTTTTTGTCAAAGGCTAAAAAATTATCAATTAGTGCATCAGAAATCTGATCTGCAACTTTGTCCGGGTGTCCTTCAGAAACACTTTCTGAGGTAAATAAATATGACATACTATTTTTTTATATTTAAAAATGATTCCTAAATCCTAATCATTTAGGTTTCCTTAAAATGATAATTCCTTTAAAAATGGAAACCAGTCGGAAAATAATATTGATTGCAGTCGCTGAAAGAAGTAGATAATTACTGCTTTAGCATTTTTTTAATGAGGTTGCAATCAGTTCAAATTATTCCTCTTAATTAGATTACAAAAGTACACTATAAAATTAAAATGACGCCTTTTTTTACTATATTTATTTATGATAGCATCATCAATAAATGATTTTAAGCGTTTTAAAAGTGATGATATTAAAGAATAAAGAGTACAAAGTTAAATAAAATGCGAAATCAATATTTTTTTAAAAAAAATTACTTTTTGTTTGGATATTAAATTTTTTGAAGCATATATTTGCACTCATAAAGTTCAATAACTTATTGAAATGTTATCAAGAAAGGTGAAGGGATTAGACCCGACGAAGCCTTAGCAACCCTTTAGTAATAAAGAAGGTGCTAAATTCTACTCAACTGTTTATCGTTGGATAGATAACAAAAAAGGATTTTCCTTTCTGGAAAGTACTATTTTTCTTAATAACATTTTTCTAGTAATTACATCAACAGAAATTGATGCATTTGACTTTTTTGTTTATTTATTAACTCAAAAAAAATAGAAAAATGAGTACATTAAAATTGGCAACCAATGCGTTGCATGCAGGACATGACGTAACCACAAATGGAGGTACAAGAGCAGTTCCTATTTACCAAACAACATCGTATGTTTTTAACAATTCAGAACATGCTGCAAACCTTTTTTCGTTAAAGGAACTAGGTTTTATCTACACCCGTTTAAACAATCCAACAAATCAAATTTTACAAGACCGTTTAGCAGCGGTAGAAGGCGGAATAGGAGCAGTAGTTTTTGCATCTGGTACTGCAGCAATTGCAACCGGTTTGCTAACACTTTTAAAAGCAGGCGATCATATTGTTGCTTCTAGTAGTTTATATGGTGGAACTTACAACTTATTAAGTGTAACCTTACCAAGGTTAGGCATTACAACTACATTTGTAGATGCATCAAATCCTGATAATTTTGATGCAGCAGTGCAAGAAAATACAAGAGCATTTTTTGCAGAATCTTTAGGGAACCCGAAGTTAGATGTATTAGATTTAGAAGCAATTTCTGCGCATTCAAAAAAGGCAGAAGTTCCTTTTATTGTAGATAATACAGTGGCAACACCTGTTTTATTAAACCCTATTAAGCACGGGGCAGATATTGTAATTCACTCTTTAACAAAATATATTGGTGGCCAAGGAACTTCTTTAGGAGGTGCTATTGTAGATGCAGGTACTTTTAATTGGGCAAACGGTAAGTTTCCTGAATTTACAGAGCCATCTGCGGGGTACCACGGTTTAAAATATTATGAAACTTTAGGTGCGGCATCGTTTACTTTTAAATTAATACTAGAAGGTTTACGTGATTACGGGGGCGCATTAAGTCCAACAAACGCATTTAATATCATTCAGGGTTTAGAGACTTTACCAGTTAGAATAAAACAACATTCAGAAAATGCATTAGCATTGGCAACATGGTTAGAGCAGCAAGAGGAGGTTGCTTGGGTAAATTATCCTGGTTTAGAAAGTAGTAAATTCAAATCTTTAGCAGATAAGTATTTACCAAAAGGACAAAGTGGTATTGTAACATTCGGTCCTAAAAAAGGTTTTGAAGCTGCAAAAGCAATTGCAGATAAAACTAAAATATTCTCTTTATTAGCGAATATTGGAGATACAAAATCGCTTATTATTCATCCTGCAAGTACAACACACCAACAATTAAATACAGTAGAGCAAGCAAGTGCTGGTGTTACGCAAGATTTAGTGAGATTGTCTGTTGGAATTGAAGATTTAGAGGATTTAAAAGCAGATTTAAAAGCCGCTTTTTCTGAGTTATAAGCAGATAATAGATAAAAACAAGGGGTTAAAACCCCTTGTACTAAAATGAAAAATCAGTTACAACATATTAAAATTAAAAACTTCACCACAGAGCTTGGTGCTTCTGTTCTTGAATTGAATTTAAGCTACCAAGTTTTTGGTAAAGAACTTGGTACCGCACCTATAATTTTAATCAACCATGCATTAACCGGTAACAGTGAAGTTGCAGGTAAAGAGGGTTGGTGGCAAGATATTGTAGGAGAAGAAAAGGTAATAGATACGGCGGTGTATACCATTTTGTCTTTTAATGTTCCTGGAAATGGTTTTGATGGTTTTTTAATTGAAAATTATAAAGATTTTATTGCAAGAGATATTGCTAACATCTTTCTAGAAGGATTACAATATTTAAAAATCTCACAACTATTTGCTTTAATAGGTGGTTCTTTGGGTGGCGGCATTGCTTGGGAAATGGTGGTTTTAAACACTAAAATAACCAAACATTTTTTACCGATTGCAACCGATTGGAAATCTACAGATTGGTTAATTGCCAATTGCCAAATACAAGAACAATTTTTAGTAAACTCAAGCAACCCCGTGCATGATGCGAGAATGCATGCAATGCTCTGTTACAGAACGCCAACCTCTTTTAAAGAACGTTTTCAGCGCTCTAAAAAAGAAGATTCTACTGTTTTTAATGTAGAAAGTTGGCTATTACATCATGGAGAAAAATTACAAGAACGGTATCAATTATCTTCTTATAAATTAATGAATCAATTATTAAAAACAATTGATGTTACAAAAAATGGAGAAAAAAAGATAGAAATTCTAGATCAGATAGATGCCAATATTCACATTATTGGTGTGGACTCAGATTTGTTTTTTACTGCGGAAGAAAATAGAGAAACACATAAAAAGTTAGCATTAACCAAAGAAAATGTTACCTATAACGAAATAAAATCTGTGCATGGTCATGATGCATTTCTAATGGAATATGACCAACTTCAGAAAATTATAGCACCTATATTTAATAAAGAGTACAGCTCAAAAAAAATGAAAGTATTAAAATTTGGAGGAAAATCTTTAGCAAACGGGAAAGGAATTGAAAGCGCTTTAGAAATTATTACAGGAAAACTTTATGATGGTGAAAAAATAACAGTGGTAGTTTCTGCAAGAGGAAATACTACAGACGATTTAGGAGCTATTTTAGAAAAAGCAGCACAAAAAAAAGCATATAAACCTGCGTTTGAAATATTTAAGAAATATCAATTAGCACCAAATACTACTATTGATTGTTCTGAAGAATTTTCCAAATTAGAAACTATTTTTGAAGGCGTTTCTTTGTTGGGCGATTATAGTATTAAAATTAAAGACGAAGTGCTGGCGCAGGGCGAATTGTTATCAGCAAAATTAGTAGCTAGTTTGTTACAAAAAAAAGGAGTAGATGCGAATATAACAGATGCTAGTCAGTTAATTATTACCGATGAAAACTTCGGGAATGCAAAACCCATAAATACTATTTCTTCTGCAAATGTAGTTGGATATTTCGAAAAAAACGCAAACATATTAAATGTTGTAACTGGTTTTATTTCTTCTAATAAAAAAGGAGAAACTACAACTTTAGGAAGAAACGGCAGTAATTATACAGCGTCTTTACTAGCAAATTATTTAGATGCAGAAGAGTTGCAAAATTATACGCATGTAAGCGGAATTTTTACTGCAAATCCAGATTTGGTTGCAGACGCAAAGAAGATTGAGAAACTATCCTATTCCGAAGCAAATGAATTGGCCAATTTTGGAGCTACCATTTTACATGCAAAAACTATTATTCCTTTATTAGAAAAGAATATTAATTTAAGAATTTTAAACTCCTTTAATAAGGAAGATAAAGGAACTTTAATAACTGCAGCGTCTTCACAAAAAGGAATTAAATCTATTTCTACGATTAATAATGTTTCTTTATTGAATTTTGAAGGAAGAGGTTTGCTAGGAAAAGTAGGAGTAGATGCACGCATTTTTAGAGCATTAAGTGAGCGAAATATTAATGTTAGTATTATCTCTCAAGGTTCTTCAGAGAGAGGAATTGGATTAATTATCGATACCGATAGGGCTTCCGAAGCTGTTTTAGCATTAGAAAATGCTTTTGAAAGCGATTTTTACGCGCAAGATGTGCATCAGATTTCGGTAACCGATAGCGTGGCGGTAATTTCTATTATTGGTCAAGATTTAAGTGAATTTCACCTTCCTTATAATGCCTTAATTAAAAATCAAATTGTTCCATTATTATTTAATAATACAGTTACAGGTAAAAACGTGAGTTTGGTAGTTAAAAAAGACCAACTGCACAAGGCTGTAAATGTAATTCACGGACAAGTTTTCGGAATTGCAAAAAAAATAAATATTGTTGTTTTTGGAAAAGGTTTGGTTGGTGGAACTTTAATTAATCAGATTTTAGAAAATGCAGCTTCTGTATTAGAGCGAAGAAAAATTCAATTAAATGTTTTTGCAGTGGCAAGTTCTAAAAAGGTATTGCTTCAAAAAACAGGAGTTTCTAAAAATTGGGAGCAAGATTTAGAGAACCTAGGAAACGAAAACATTGAAATACAAGACATAATTGACTTTGCAAACACACATCATTTTGAAAATTTAATTGCAGTAGATAACACGGCGAGTATACCATTTGTAGAAAATTATATTCCGTTAATTGCTGCAGGTTTCGATTTGGTTTCTTGTAACAAAATAGCAAATACGCTGTCTTTTGATTTTTATAAAGAATTAAGAACAAAACTAAAAGAACATAAAAAGCAGTATTTATACGAAACCAATGTAGGTGCTGGATTGCCTTTAATAGATACCATAAGACTTTTGCATGAATCTGGAGAAAATATTACCAAGATTAAAGGGGTCTTTTCTGGAAGTTTAAGTTATTTATTCAATACTTTTTCTGAAGAAAATAAACCTTTTTCAGAAGTTTTAAAAGATGCCATAGTGCAAGGATTTACAGAGCCAGACCCAAGAGAAGATTTGGGCGGAAATGATGTAGCTAGAAAATTATTGATTTTAGCAAGAGAATTAGATTTAGAAAATGAGTTTGTAGATGCAAATATTCAGAATTTAATTCCAGCCAATTTAAGGGGAGGAACTGTAACTCATTTCCTATCGAACTTAGAAGCAATGAATGCAGAATATCAACAAATAAAAGAAGCACAAAAAGAAAATTGTGTTTTACGATATATTGGTGAGTTAAGCGGAGACTTATCGCAAGATACGGGTAATTTAGAAGTAAAATTAGTGTCGGTTTCTAAGGCTTCTCCTTTAGGATCTTTAAAAGGTTCTGATGCAATTTTTGAAATTTATACAGAATCATACGGAGAACAGCCCATTGTAATTCAAGGCGCAGGAGCAGGTTCTAAAGTAACTGCAAGAGGTGTTTTTGGAGATATATTAAGATTGGCAAAACATAACAATTAAAAACAGTAAATAATTTTCATTTGGCAGTATTTAGTCAATAAATAATAGCTAACCACCAACAATTATGTTTAAACATTTCGAAACAGCAGCGATTAGAAATCAAACAGAACGAACACAATTTTCTGAACATTCTACCCCATTATATCTCACCTCTAGTTTTGTTTTTGACGATGCAGAAGAAATGCGTGCATCCTTTGCAGAAGAGAAAGAACGCAATTTATACAGCAGATTTTCAAATCCGAATACTACAGAATTTGTAGATAAAATTGTAAGTATGGAAGGTGCAGAAGCAGGTTATGCTTTTGCAACAGGGATGTCTGCAATTTTTTCTACATTCGCAGCTTTGCTAAGTGCAGGAGATCATGTAGTATCTTGCAGATCTGTTTTTGGATCTACGCATAGTATGTTTACTAAGTTTTTACCAAAATGGAATATAGAAACTTCTTATTTTAAGGTAGATGAGGTCGATTTATTAGAAAGTTTAATTCAACCAAACACAAAAATTCTATATATAGAGACACCTACAAACCC
>Ga0209710_1002005_pt1 | contig 14658 bp, 19 predicted proteins | sample ArcticOcean_MG_C_5_FD_187436 | JGI IMG/M metagenome (GOLD analysis project Ga0209710, IMG submission 187436) | Marine microbial communities from western Arctic Ocean - ArcticOcean_MG_CB4_138 (SPAdes) (version 2) | ecosystem: Environmental > Aquatic > Marine > Oceanic | place: Arctic Ocean...
CTCTCTATTAGTATATTTTTTAATCTCTTGTTTTGCTGTTTCTACCCACTCGTCTTGTGATATACCATTCATTTGATAGGTAACTGTTTGTGATGATGGACATAGTAATATATGTTTACCTCTATCGTCAGCACGCCAACCTTTAAATTCAGCGTCTGTACCTAATTGTTTTTGTAATATCTCTAATCTAGCAGGTGTATTTACTTTACCTTTATTTGTATGAAAACTACCTTTACACATTCTAAAGTATGTTTTCTTTTCATCTAGTATTTTAGGTTCAGGATATCTTGTAATCTGACTAGATATGTAACCAGTATCTACAAACCAGTATTCTTCTTTTGATTCTATGCACTTTTTTATTTCAGCAATATTATTACCTGCTAAACCCCAAAAGAAATGTATAGGTTTGTCTTCGTCTTTCCAACCTTTTTCTATCATTGGCCATATCTGGTGTGATAGGCAAGACTTCCAATTTATTTTATGTGTTATAATCATTTTTTAAGTTTTACGGCAACCATTCTGTTAATTAATGAAATTGCAATAACCTCATAACTATATCCTAAATTATTACAAAATTCGTTTAGTGCTTTAAATTCGTCTTCTTCCCAATTATCATTCATTATCAAGTTATTTAAAATTAAGATTGTGTTTTCATCAATTACTTTATCTGAATTATTTAAAGCACATAAAGTTGATGAATATAAATCAGCATCAAAATTTATTAATGACGCCATTGGTCTTTCTTTTGAAAAAAAATCTGAAAGAGTATCCTCAAATTTACCCTCAATAAATTCACCACCTTCAATATTAGGTATCACACCGTTGCTAGAGTAAGAACCTTTTGGTTCGTTATACCAATCTTCAGGCAGTCCACTAAATGTGTCAAACCCAAAACCTTTTTTAAAAGTATTAATCAAGTATAGAAATGAAGAACCATTCCAAACACCAAACTCATAAAAAGGTTTTGTACTATCTGCTAATTTTATAACAGCATCAAAAAAAGACCATCTATCAAAAAAGATATTTGGTAATTTTGGAAGAGTAAAAACCCACTTAATTGATCTTGTATAAGGATGATCTGTGTCAATTGACCAATCTATGTTTTTTCCTTTGTAACCTTCTAATGCTACAATCATAATTTTTGCTAGTTTATTATTACTGTCTATTTCATATATTTTTTTAAGTATTACTAATGCCTCATCTATACTTGAAACCAAAGTATGTAAGTTCCAATATGATTCTATGTGATTAGGATTAGTTTCAATTGTTTTTTGTAGAGATTCTTTAAAGTTTTTTAATCCACTTATTCTTCCAGCAAATCTTTCTTCTATCATTTTATGTGTTATAATCATTTTGGTGCATAAAGTAATTCTGACTTAACAGATAATACTTGTTCATAGTTAATACTTTCAAAGTAATCTGTAATATCATTCATACTAATATTTTGTTTTACCATTACTTTCTTCTTTGCTTCAATATGTATAAAAGGTTTACATCTTTCAATAAGATTTCTAGCGCCTACTAATGCCTCTATTTCATATCCTTCAGCGTCTATCTTAATATAATCTATATCTTCTAAAGCAAAACTATCTAGTTTTCTAACAGTTACATCTAAATTACCTTTAGCATTTGCGTGTGTGTTGCCTGTTTCTTCAGGATTATATAAGAACATCTTTTTACTTTCTTCTCTACCTAAAGCATAAGGATATAATGTATAGTTAGTGTTTGTAATATTCTTTACATAGCATTCTCTTACTTGTGGTATAGGATCAAAAGCGTATGTATGTTTAAATGTATTAGTAAAATCTTTTGACCAAAAACCTATATGTGATCCTATATCAATACAGTTCTTTAAATCAGGTTTCTTCATCTTTACATATTTTAATATTGTTTCTCTATGAATAGTTTGATAACCACCATCTTCAATATAATTCTCAAAATGTGTATCTAAATCTGGTAGATACCAACCCTTTACATATTTCATACTATACTCCATTTAAAATTAGTATATGTTTGATCGTGTTGCAATTGTTCTATTTGTTTTACTGCATATCCATTTTTAAATTCATCTATATTAAACTGACACGCTGATAGATATAGACTATGTTCTCTTATCTTATCATCATCTGCAAAATAAGGTTTCTCTATATTACTTAATTCTTTTTCTGATAAGAAACTAGCAGCGTTAGGACTTAATGTTATTGCTGGGTAACCTTCTTGTATTGCCTCAAAGGCAGCGATACTATTAAATGCTACTAAACAATGTATCTTATCATCTTTCAATTGATGTAATAAAGTTTGACCATTTAGAGTTCTTTCTTTTCTATTAGGTTTTTGTCTTACTATAATTTTTTTATCTGTATATTTTCTTACTTCTTTTGTAATAAAATCTATGTAATCTTTTTGATCTACGAACATACTATGATTCATTATATTTAAACTTCTTGTACTATTCAATGACGGTGGTATGATTAATATACTCTCGCCTTCTACTGGTCTTTTAGGTTTATAATTATCATAATCAACATTCATAATATCTTTAAATCTTTTCTTTAATACTTTTACATCTGTTAAAAAATCTAGTTGTTTATAGTTTAAATGATCTAGTGTTTGAAGATTGTTTTTAGTAAATCTGTGCCAGTTCTTTTGAGGATAACAACCCATATATCCTGTGTCAATATAATAGAAATCTATATTGTTATCTACACATTGTTTAATAGTTGCTATACGAGTAATACCTCTAAAGACACAAGGAGATTTATTTGATGTATCTACTGTATCACTTTTATAATATAAATTATTAGAATCTGATTTATAAATTGTATCTAAAATTTTATCTTTTTTTTCTCTAACTCTATCAATGCAAATAATCATATTTTATAAAAAGTATATTTCAATGTTATTTCTTCTTCCGCTTTTATATCACGCAAGGTAAATAAACTATACCTATCACCTTCTTTAATTTTTATACAATTAGGTTCATCACTATGATTAACAAAACCACCTAATGGTGTTCTTATAGTTTCACCATTAACAACTATATGACTCATACCTAAATTAACATTACCCTCAATATCTTTTTTAGCAAATAAACCCATACCTTCTATGGCACTTCTTCTAATATATAATTCTTCAGGTAATGGTTGATATGTCATATTAAGTTTTTTACCTTTCCAAAATAATAACCACTTGATAAATCTTTTAAATTATAGTGTGTAGCAGCATAATTAGCAAACCACTTATCTCTTTTATCTTCTACTTTAGGATCCTCAATGTCTTTTATATCACCACTATTCATATTATAAAAGAAACAGTTTTTAGATTTAATGTACAATGGTTTACCCTCACAGATGGCAGGAGTTGCCGAAGAAGATGACCAAGTACATACAGCATAAGCATTCTTAATCACAGGTATAATGTCTGGATAGTTATCATTTGCCTTTGATTGAATAGATATGTTTTCTTTATCTTCTATGTATTTTGATAATACTTTAAAGTCTTGTTCTTGTGTGTCTGATAATACTCTATGAAATCTAACAATGATAGGTCTTTGTGAGTATTGTCTTATTTCTTCTATTGTTTCTATAGCATATTCAGTTGCGTTTTTCTTTTCTGCTGAATAACCTTCTGTTCCTCTATTACAAGTAATTAATATATACTCACCTTTACCATTATAAGGTTTTACATCAATGTTCTTTAATTGTTTTATTTCTTCCCAACGATTCATTGCACCTTCCATAAATTCATTTTCAAAATATTTGGCACCTTGATTAGCATATATGTTACCATAAGGTTGTCTTGTCCATCTTTTATTTTGTAAAGTCATTGTTCGTATTGTGTCTTTATGTAGTTCAAAACCATCATATGATATTAGTACATCTGAATCTAAATAAAATATTTTACCTTTAGGTTCGTATTTGTCTATTATCTGTCTTCTATGACTATTATCACTTTGTTTAATATCACCTCGTACTTGATATGCAAAACACCAGGCGTATTCAGCATTAGTTAATTGTCTATTAGTTACATAAGTTGATTGCCATTCTGTGTGATGTTGTAGACCTTCATAAAATGCTTTCGGCCATAATTCTTTATATGAACCTAAAGCACAGGTATTAGCATAGACGGCAATTGTCTTCATTATTTTGTTTCTTTAATATTATATAAATCACTACTTTTTCTTGTAGGTTTTTTAGTTGTAAAATCTAAAGTAAATCTACCTTCATAAGGTTTAAATAATTCTATCCACCATTCTTCAGGTTGTACTGTTGCGTGAGCATTCATACCATTAGGTAAAGTTTTACCTGCCTTATTAGTCGCTGCTGTAGCAAATACATACTTACCTGAATAGTCAAATATCTCTTTTATTATTCTAGGTAAATCTGCTTGTGGTATATGTTCTAACACATCTATACAAACTACTAAATCAAACTTACGACCTGCCTCTGGTTTCTTTTCAAATTTAGGTACTGCTGGATCATACTTGTAAACATTCCAACTATCAGGATGATTTTGTGCTTTTCCACAACCATAATCTAGTATAGTATCTACTTTATGTTCTTTTATTATTTCTTCTATTTGTGGCATATATTTTAGTATCATATGCCCTTTCCAATATTTTGGGTTTTGGTGCATTAACTTTGCTTGTTCTAAATATATTTCGTATAAATTATCCATATTCTCCTACATATCCGTTCTTGTTGTTTCTGTAAATGTGTCAAACCATTCTTCAGCGTAATCACAGTTCTTATATTTCTTAAAGTATGGTCCACCTTGTGTGTAGTGTACTAGTTTAGCATTAGGATTGTGTTCATACTCTCCTACTAACCAGTTCCATTCTTCGTCTATCTTACCTATCAGTTCTTCATTCTCTAACCATTTGTATTGATGAAGTTCTAATCCTGTTGCACTATTAACATAATCAGGCGTTAATGTTGTGCATTTTGCATTATTAAATAACATCATACTTGACCAATTCTTTTTAGCATATGGTGTTTGAGTTTGATTTAAAAACTTAACTGTACTTGTTGGTGTGTAATCGTGTTGTACGCATTGAACAGCATACTTTGTAGTTCTTTGTCTCCATAATGATGATATATCTGAACGAGATAACATATCACAATCCATAAAAATAGCGTGACCTGAATAGTTACAAAGATAAGGTACTAAAAATCTACTAAATGCAAATTCAGTTGATTGTATAGGTAATCTTTCTCTTACAAATATGTCTTTAATATTCTGTAATCTAATAGGTGTAATTGCTATAGGTTGTGTTGCGTGTTTAAGTAAACTATGTGATAAGGTACTAAATGCTACCTTTTCATTGTCATCATATCCTACAAAAACTCTAATCACTATTTACCTGCCATCTTGTTAGGTGGTTGATATTCCCAAACTGGTGGTCTATCACCACAAGCAACTTGTCCTGGTTTATCCGTATTGTAATTAGGTCTAGGTGCTTTGCCTTTTATACCTTTTTTAATTTCTTCTCTACTAAAATCAGGTTTACCACTTTTGTGCATTGAACCTACATTTATAGGATAACCTGCTGAAAGTTTTTCTACCTTACCACCTTTATCTAAAAATTTCTTCAACATTACATCTGATTCTTCTTTAGTCATTTTAGCCTTTGGGTGTGAATCATAATCGTACATAGTATTATATATCTGTTCTTACAATGTGTTTTCTTAATGCTCTTGTAAGTCTTTCTATGTTATCTATAATATCAATAATAGCCTTATCAGTAATATAGTGTTGTTTCTCTTTTAACTTATCATATTCTTTTAGTGATATTGAAACCATAGGACTCAAATCTCTAGTAGATTCATTCTCATAAGTTTTATCGTGTTCGTGTGTAGTTGTATTATCTACTTCTTGCTCTGTGCTATATGTAGCACCATTCTCGTCTGTGTATGTATCGCCTGTGTCCAAATACATTTTAGTCATAATAATCTCCGTTAACTTGTTTATCTCGTTCATCAATACCAGCATCTTTTTTTATTTTACCTTTTAAGTGTGCCGTGTATGGTGCGATTTTTGATTCTGGCCAAACGTGGCCGTCTTTTCTTCTACCTGTCAAGTCAATTTGTGGTTGACCATTCAAAGTTCTTTTTCTTACTTCATTCCAAACATATGAATCGTGCCATTGTTTTTCATTGAAAAGTAAATCTTGTTCGTATGAGTTTCTTAATTCTTTTACAAATCTTTGTGTATGTTTATTAGTTAGATTATAACCTACAAATCCACATTCAGGATAGTAAGGTGGGGCAGGTCTATCTAGGTAACAGATTGTATTGTCTTGTGGTAGTATATCTTTTAATATTATTTCTTCAGTAATTGTTTTCTTAAACATAACATCTGCGTCAACCCAAAATACATAATCATAATTACCCTCTAGCATTAAGTGTGTCTTTGCAAATACTTTATAACTAAATCTAATTGCGTCTTTAAGAAAGTCTAAACCATAAACTATTTCGCTATTATCTGTACCTTTGGTTGTACTGAATTGATTTCTTGTTTCGTTTCTTTTTATGAAGTCTTTTAAGGTAGGATTTGTGTCGTGTATATCTCTATGGAATATATTTCTATCAGGATTGATTTCAGGTATCCAACCCTCGTGGTAAACATAACAATCAAACGGCCAATTATATGTATTATAAAATCTATGAGCGTAATACTCGTATAGTTTTCTATTAAGACTTGTTACTATTGCTATTTTCATTTCCAACTTTTGCTATATAATAACTATCAACAATATCTGAAACAGGATTACCTGCCTTTGTAGTGTCAAATAGTTTTTTCAAATCAATTTGAGTTTCTTTTTTAAAAAATTCGTACATCATTTCTTTATCGGCATTCCCTTTGCCGGTTGCACCTTTTTTAACAACACTTGGTACAACGGTGCCGTAAGGTATGTTTTCTTCTCGTAATCTGTATTTAAGTATGCCACAGTTCTCGGCAATTTGAAATAGTGCTTGACCTTTTGATCCGTAAGAATAACCTTCAATATAAACTTCCGAAAAACTTTGTAGAGGTCTAATAATGTCCATTGCAAAATCAGCAATATTTGTAAATCTTTCAATTGGGTCTGTCCATTCTTTATGTTCATATCCTATAATATTATCACTTATCTTACCAATATACTTCTTCTTGTTTGTTAGGTAGAAAAAATTTAACGATCCGTTATCTATTAAACAGATAGCAGGACTAGTTAAACTATAATCAATTCCAACTATCGTGTTCTGCTTCATCTGGAATATATGTTTCAGTTTCTTCGTCATTCTCTACTTCAAATCCACAAAACGGACAAGTAAAAGGTGTCATATCTGTTTTGTCTTCGTCCCAGGTAACACTATATTTTGTCTGACAGTTAGTACAGTTCTTTTCTGATTTAATCATAATAGTTTGTCTTTATAAAGTCGTGGTAACTCATTTGTTTTTCTGCTTCTCTATTCCACATTTCTTTATTATCATTTAGTTTATCTATATAGGGTTTTAATATTTCTAATATTTCTTCTTTTGTTTTATGAGTAGTATATACTGAATTAACTAAATCATCTGGTGCCCAATTACAACCAGCTGCTATAAAGTGTAATCCACTATTACCTTTTCGTTCAACAGGATCAACAGGAAACTCATAATACTTTGCTCTTTGCAATGCTGCCTGTAAATATCCAAGAAACATTTTAGGTTTCATACTTCTTAAACTCTCTTCCCATACTTTATTGTTATTTGCTTTCCAATATGGTGTATCGTTTCTTGTTGACATTGCATAATGTAACCCAACAAATTCTTCAAATCCGTGATAGATTGCCTTACAAGCAAAGGTATGATTATCTCTATCCCATTGTGTAATTTCACCTCTTCTTATATTTCTTGCAAGTGATACTAAAAACTCGTGTACTGAAAACAAACCATTACTTTCTAATGGTTCAATAAACCCAGCAGACAAACCTATTGCAACGACATTCTTTTCAAATAGTCTTTCGTGTATTCCACATCTCATATCAATGTATCTGTATTCTAATGATTCTACATCACCACCCCAAGTTTTCTTTAAATGAGTTTTAAATTCTTTTAAAGCAGTTTCTTTATCAACAAATTTATCACAATGAACATAACCAGTTCCCATTCTACTCCATAGTGGTATATTCCAAGACCAACCGTTTTCTAATGCTGTGCAATTAGTAAAAGGTCTCATTTGTTTTTCTTTATCGGTATACGGCATTCTTGTTGCCCACGCCTTGTTATTAGGTAAGTTTTGAATAGGTTGAAAAGGTACTTTCAAAGCACCACCTAATAGCATTGATTTCCAACCTGTACAATCAATGTATAAATCTGCCTTATGTTTTTTGTTTAAAGATACAATACCATCTTCATCTTGTTCAATAGTTTCTATATCTTCTAGTATGTGTTTAACACCTTTAGGTTTACAATAATGATCTTTTAACCATAATCCAAATTTAGTAGCGTCAAAATGATATGCAGAGTCTTTATCAGTTTCAAAACCAAAAAATTCTTTTGCACCTTTATTTTGATTAACTAGTGCCATAACAGGAGCAAAACTATCTCCGTAATCTGAAACTGGTGTTTCTGGTGCATATGCTTTTTTCATCCACCAATCATTATAACCTGTTAAACCATCTTTAGTTACAACTTCACCAAAAGGATAATGAAAAGGTGCCTGATTAGGTCCACCCTCATCTACTCCGTTAAAGTTTGTAAAACCAATGCTATATTTAATAATGCCGTCTGTATGTTTTAAAAATTCTTTATCATCTATACCTAAAAACTTTGTCCATTGTTTAACTTTACCTATTGTACTTTCACCAACACCTACTGTTGCAAAGTTAGGTGATTCTAGTAAAGTTATATCTCTATCAGGAAATGCTCTAATTAAAGTTGCAGCCGTCATCCAACCTGCACTTCCGCCACCTACTATTAAAATCTTATCACTTTTCATTATTTACCTTATAGTTTAAATTTCTTAAATTGATCTTTGGTTACATCTTGTTTAATACCACCAATAACATAACTTTCAATTTCTGTTTCTTGTGGTGCATTTTGAGTACCTTTACTATTCAACCAATGGTCTGTCCAAGGTAAAGGATTTGTTTTTGTTTCATAAGCAGGTTTTAATTGTATTGCTCTCATTCTTCTATTTGCTGTGTATTCTACAAATTTATGTAATAGTTTTTCTGATAAACCTATCATAGAACCTTTAGAGAACAAATAAGTTGCCCAATTCTTTTCTTGTTGTACTGCGTCATCATACATTTTGTAAACTACTGGTTCTGTTTCTTTAATAATCTTTAAGAAATCTTTATCGTTTTCATAATCTTTCCAGTTGTTAAGTATTCTTTGCGACATTGCCAAGTGTTGACTTTCATCTCTAGCAATAAAAGATATTATCTTTGCTGAACCTTCTAGTTTCTTTAGTTCACCAAATGCAAACGAACAAGCAAATGATACATAGAATCTTAAACCCTCTAGTATATTAACTGATACCATAGCAAGATATAATCTTTTCTTTAGTTCATATAGATCAACTTTCTTATCTATTGTCCACTTGTAACCCATTGCAATTAAATCATCATAAGTTTGAGTTACTGAAGCTGCTCTTTTCTCTATCTTTTCGTCTTGTATAATTGTATCAAATACTTCATTAGGTTGTGAGTATAGGTTTTTAATTATGTATGTATAACTTCTACTATGAATTGTTTCCATAAAGTCCCAAGTAATAATAGCACTTTCTAATTCTGGTAAAGATACAAAAGGTAAAAATGCAAGACAAGGTCCTCTACCTTGTACACTATCTAACATAGTTTGATACTTCAAGTTAGATGTAAATATAAACTTTTGTTCTTCTCTTAATTCTAGGTAATCGTTTCTGTCTTTTTGTAAAGACACTTCTTCAGGTCTCCAAAAATAACCTAATTGTTGTTGAGTTAATTTATCAAAAATAGGATACTTCATAGTATCATATCTTTGTACTGCTAAATCGGGACCAAAAAACATTGATTGTTTTGTTGCGTCTAAATTCTTATCTTTATTAAATACTGATTTCATTTATATTGTACACGAGTCACAATTCTCGTCTTCCTCTTTTTGTTCGGGTTGATTTGTTTCATCTATCCAACCAATGCCGTGTACTGGTTCGTCAATATCTTTTTTAGCGTCATAAGTGTTTTGATAGTAAGAAGTCTTCCAACCCAATCTATAAGTTGTCAATAAGTCTTGTGCCATTACTGATACAGGTACTTGATTGTCTTCATAGTTTTCAGGATTGTATGACCAATTACCAGAGATAGCCTGGTCAAAATACTTTTGCATTACTGCAACGATATTTATATATCCTTCGTTTGACTTCATATCCCATAGTAAACTATAATTATTTTTTAGTCTTTTATAGTCAGGTACTATTTGTTTTAAAGGACCTTTTTTACTTTTCTTAACACTTAAATAATCTCTAGGTGGTTCAATGCCGTTTGTAGCATTAGATACCACACTAGAGGATTCTGATGGCATTTGGGCTGTGAGTGTGCTATGTCGTAGCCCATATGTTTTAATTTCTTTCCTTAACCACTCCCAATCGTAGGTCAGATTTCTGGTTACAACCTCATCTACCTCTTTCTTGTAAGTGTCTATGGGAAGAATTCCATCGGAATATTTTGTTCTATCAAAGTATTCACACTTGCCTTTTTCTTGTGCAAGTTCTTTACTTGACTTCAATAGATAATACTGGAATGCTTCTGTTAGTTTATCAACTTGTCTCCACGCAAGTTTCTGATCGTATCTGTATCCTTTTTTAGCAAGATAGTGTGCAAGTCCGATATAACCTATACCTAAACTTCTTCTTGCCTTTGTAGATATTTCAGCAGCGTTTATAGGATACTTTTGATGATCTATTATTTCATCTAACGCCCTAACTGCTAAATCACATAAAGGTTCTAACTCATCTCTTTTGTCAATTAGTCCTACATTAATAGCAGATAAAATACATAATGCAATTTCACCTTCTTGGTCTATGTGTTGTACAGGTTCAGTAGGTAAAGTAATTTCTTGGCATAAGTTTGACATTAAAATTCTATCTTTAAAACTAGAGTGAGTATTACAATGGTCAATATTCATAATATAGATACGACCTGTTTCTGCTCTTTCTTTTAAAATATTACCAAAAAGTGTTTGTGCTGATACTTTCTTTTTAGATACGGATACTTTTCTTTCTGCCTTTTGATATACTTCATCAAACTCTGGTGTACCCCACGCCTCGTACACTTCAGGTACTTCGTGTGGTGAAAACAAAGTTATGTCTTCTTCATTAATAAATCTTTCATAGAATAGTTTACTCATTTGTATAGAGTAATCTAATTTTCTAACTCTATTATCTTCGGTACCTTTATTGTTTTTTAAAACAATGATGTCTTCTATCTCTTGGTGCCATATAGGAAAGTGTACAGTTGCACTACCACCTCTTACACCGTTTTGTGTACAACATTTAACAGTTGATTCAAACTTTTTAAGAAACGGAATAACACCTGTGTGTTGTACTTCGCCACCTCTTATTCTACTATTGATACCTCTTATTCTACCTGCATTGATACCGATACCTGCCCTTTGAGCAACATATCTACCAATTGCCATATCACTTGAAAAGATACTTGGTAAAGTATCATCAACATCAACTAATACACAACTTGCATATTGTTTAATAGGTGTTCTTACACCTGCCATTACTGGTGTTGGAATGTTTATTTTAAATTGTGATATTGCGTCATAGTATTTTTTAACATATGACATTCTTTTGTTTTTAGGATACTTAGCAAATAGTGTAGCAGAAATCATCATATACATAAATTGAGGTGTTTCAAAAACATCACCACTTGATCTGTCTTGTACTAGATACTTGTCAATAACTTGTCTTAATCCTGCATAGGTAAAATCATAATCTCTATTGTGATTAATCCAACCAGTCATTCTATCAAAATCTCTTTTCTCATACAAGTCCATTATAGAAGAATCGTAAACACCTTTCTCTATACATTTTTTAGTATGATCGTATAAGTTTGGGTGATCCCAAAGTTTATCTATAACTTGTTTTCTTAAACTGTAAAGTAATAATCTAGCGGCAACATATTGATAGTTAGGATTTTCTAAAGAAATTAAATCTGCAGCTGACTTAACAAGTATTTGTTGAATTTCGTCTGTTGACATACCATCATAAAATTGTAAACCACTTTGCATTTCAACTTGTGATGATGACACACCTGATATATCTTCTACGGCATACTCTACCATATCGTGTATCTTTTCAATGTTTAAAGGTTCTTTTCCTCGTTGTCCTCGTTTCACTACATTTATAATTTCTTGTACCATTTTAAACCTTTTTCCAGTGAGTTAATTTTGTTAGAGCCGCCAATTGATTGTATGTGTTCTTACTTATAATATCTTCAAGTTCAGACGCACTTGTGCCGTTCATTATCATATCGTTTACATCTTTAAGTTGTATGTCGTCTGGCCATATAACAATGTTATAATCTTTCTCAATCACTTTATACATTCTGTTAACGATCTCTTTATTACGAGGTTCGTTGTCAAATATATATAAAACTTTTTCGTTTGATATTTTATTATTTAATGATAAATCTGCACCAGCAGCAGCCAGGCAATTATCAAGGAATAGACTATCAATCGGGCCTTCAACGATCTTAACCTTTTTTGCAAAGTTAATTCGTTCCAGTCCGTAAACTTTTTGTTTGTTTTCATCTAGTTTTATCGTTATATACTTTGGTTGTTCTTTACCGAAAGCACGACCTTGAAAAGCAAACAATTTTCCAGTTGTATCAAAAAACGGTATAATAAGTCTAGGTTGATCTTTAGTAACTTTGTAAGTATCGGGTTTTACTTTGTTAACTAAAGTCATAAACTTATCACATAGATGTAGAATATCAAAATACTTTTTAGGTATCTTTCGTCTTGTACAGTATAATCTAGCAGGATGATCCTCAGACAAATCAGAAATAGACTTTAGATCATCAAGTATTGTCTGATCTTCAAACTTCGTTGGTTTGAAATCAAACTTCGGTGCCGGTGTCGCAGGTGCCGAGCCTTTGTATCTCTCTAAAACATATTCTGAATATAGTTTAGGGTCTACAAATTTTAAAAAGTTGGCAAAGTTTTGCCCTTGTCCACAATTATGACATTTAAAGAACATATCATTTTTTACACGATAAAGATACGCTCTCGCCTTTGTTTTGGACTTTTGTGAGTCTCCACAATGAGGACATCTAAAGTTGAATAAGTAATCAGTTTTTTTCTTAAAAAGACTTAATCTACTTGAAACATCATTAATAAATTTTAGATCAATATAACTTGACATAGCAATACTCTTAATATACTACACTTTACTCTAAAAGTCAAGCGTTATCTGAACCGACTTTTTCAGTCAAAAAAATGTCGGCGAATCTTCCTGCACCCAAAAAGTTAAGGTTTTCACCTAGTTTTGAGTAGTCTATCCTACAGCTGTAGTGTGAATCATTTGTATGAGAGGCATTAAGTTTTTAGATAAAATCCAACCGATTGCAAGGAAACCACCTAGGATAATCCATTTATGCTTTTCTAGGACTCCTACACGACTACCTATATCGTTACGCAATGCTTTAATCTCGTTGAGTAATCTCTTTTCAACTTGATCCATTTCTCTTTGTAAATCTCTATATCCAGAATCAATTTCATTCTGTCGTTCTCTTAATTTTGTGAAAATAACTTCGTCTGTTTGTTCTACTCTTGCTATTTTTTCTTCGTGTACTGCCAACATAGACTTAACATAAGTAGAAACATCTGTTAGTTTATCTATAGCAGTATCTAAACGACCTTGTATGCTGTTGACATTTTCTATGTCTTTTTTAAGTGATTCTAATTCTACTAGAACATTTGTGTCTGCGATTGCCATTAATGTTTTCTCTCTATCCAATTATATATAGACCAATTATACCATAATAATAATCCAGTTATTAAAATTAAGTTTATAGTTCCGTAGTCCATAAGTTATTTCTCTATTGTGTAAATGGTCACCTTATCTGATTTACCCTTTACAGTTACCTCGTCTAATTTTTTGAAATTGTATAATGTAGATATATCTTTATATGTGTCTTGTATACCAATATTTATGTTATTGTTATCTCCAAACCCATTATTATTAGTTAGCTAAAGGATTGTTAGATTCCGCTTTAATTTCTTCTAACATAACCTTAAACAACTTGTTTTCTGTTTGTATAATTGCTATGTCTTTTTCTAAACCTTGAACAGTTATTTCAAGTCCAGATATATCTACACCTTTTGCATTTTCTAATGCGTTTAGTTTAGTTTGCAGTACACCTTTGGGATTTGATAATGCGTCTAGTTTAGTTTGCATTTCACCAAATTTGGCAAAACCACCACCGATTGCTATTATAGCTGCTATAAGAGCAGCAATTGATGTTAGATTATTTTTTAATTTATCCATTTTTTAACCTTTCTAATTGTAATAAAATTAGATTTTTCTTTGTTCTAATTTCATTTAATTTTCTTTTATTAATATTAATTTTATCATTTTGAACATAAGTTGCAAGACTGATATTTGCATATATTAGCCTGTTATCTATTATATTTAGTTGATCT
>Ga0209710_1002006_pt1 | contig 14650 bp, 11 predicted proteins | sample ArcticOcean_MG_C_5_FD_187436 | JGI IMG/M metagenome (GOLD analysis project Ga0209710, IMG submission 187436) | Marine microbial communities from western Arctic Ocean - ArcticOcean_MG_CB4_138 (SPAdes) (version 2) | ecosystem: Environmental > Aquatic > Marine > Oceanic | place: Arctic Ocean...
AGGTAAAACCTCTGGCCGCTGAGCTGGGTGTGGATTTGGTCCTGGATTACAACGTTCAAGATGACGCCAGTACCCAAGCGGCGTTTGACACATTGGCCGAACAATGGGGCAGCATTGATTTTGCGGTTCACGCAATTGCCTATTCCGACAAGAATGAGCTGACAGGACGCTTCATCAACACCAGCCGAGAAAACTTCAAGAATTCACTGGAAATTTCGGCTTATTCCTTCATCGACATGGCCAAAAAAGCCGAACCTTTGATGAAAGGCGGCGGAACATTGATCACCCTGACATATCAAGGCAGCCACAAAGCGACACCTTGGTATAACGTTATGGGCGTTGCCAAAGCTGCTTTGGAATCCGCAGTGATCTATCTGGCTAATGATTTGGGGCCTCAGAAAATCCGGGTAAATGCAATATCACCGGGACCAATGAAAACCCTCTCCGGTGCGGCAATTGGCGGGGCGCGCAAAACATTCCGCTTTACCGAAGCCAACGCGCCTTTGCGCGCCAATGCGACCAAAGCCTCTATCGGTGGCACAGCGGTGTATCTGGCCTCTGATTACGGCGAATGCACAACGGGCGAAACCATCATGGTAGATGGAGGTATGCATATTTTGGGGCTTCCACAACCGGAAAACTTCTAAGACCTCCGACAGAAAACGACTTTAGGTGCAGGGATATTCCGCAAGAGCACGCGCGAACATCTCTGCATCGACATTGCCCCCCGAGGCGATGCAAATCACATCCTTCCCCGATACTTGATCCCCATGATACAAAGCTGCCGCTAAACCTATGGCGCCGCCAGGCTCAAGCACAATCTTAAAACGGGCAAAAGCCACCGACATTGCGCGCAGGCAGTCTTCTTCTGGCACTACAATGCCCGCGCCGCAAAGACGCTGCATTATAGGAAACGTCAAAGCACCCGGGGTTGGCGTGACAATCGCGTCACAAATACTGCCCCCAAGCCTGGCATTGGTTTGGGCCATGCCCGTGGCCAGTGATCGGGTCACATCATCAAAGTCGACTGGCTCAACAGGGCGTACCCACATGTTGGGCGCCTCCGCCTCGAGTGCCAAAGCGACACCAGATGTCAGCCCACCCCCACCGCAACAGACCAAAACATCCGCCTCAGTGATGCCAACAGCAGCGGCCTGTGCGGCAATTTCCAACCCACACGTGCCTTGACCTGCGATTACTTCAGGTTCGTCATAGGGTTGGATCAAAGTTAAGCCACGCGCCTGTGACAAGCTGCGCCCAATCTCTTGGCGGTCCTCTGTGTCTCTGTCATACAAAATCACCTCAGCCCCTAAAGCGCGGGTGTTTTCCACTTTCGACTTCGGCGCATTCGACGGCATGATGATCACCGCTGATGCCCCATGCATCCGAGCTGCAAGGGCCACGCCTTGAGCATGGTTGCCAGATGAAAAGGCAATCACACCCGCTTTTTGGGCCTGCGATGATAAAGCCGACACTGCCGACCAACCACCCCGAAATTTGAACGATCCGGTATGTTGCAGGGCCTCTGCTTTCATCCACAGCCGGCGGCCAGAAATCTCATCAACAAAGGACGAGTTCAGCAATGGCGTGCGGCGCACATGCCCCTCAAGCCGCAAAGCTGCCGCCCGTATCATCGCAATATTCATCTTTTAAGCTCTCGCCAAAACTGGAATGTCGACCAAATTGGTCAGTTGATGTTGCGGCGTCCACGGCAGCCGATCCATCGGCTCCCCGCTCCGGTTAACCCACGCGGTTGTGAACCCATATCCTGAAGCGGCAGCAGCATCCCAACCGTTGGAGGACACGAACAACACCTCATCGGCCACACAGTTGAAATGCCCACCCACCAAGTCATAAATCCTGCGGTCAGGCTTGAAAATACCAACAGATTCCACCGATAAAACGGCATCCAAGTGATCGCCTACACCGGCCGAGGACACGGCCCCCTCCAACATATCAGGCGAGCCATTCGACAGGATCGCAGTTTGCAATCCTGCATCTTTCAAATCAGCCAGCATTTTTGGCACTTCAGGATAGGCCTCTAGGTTCCAGTACAGCTCCAAAAGCTCAGCACGCAGCCTTGTGTCACTCACACCATTGGCCTCCATGGCCCAATCTAGTCCGTTCTGCGTGACCTCCCAGAAGTCGGTATGCGCATCTGTTATGACGCGCAGCCAAGAGTATTGCAGCTGCTTCAGCCGCCAATCATTAGCCAATTTGGCCCAATTTTTAGAAATCTCAAAGTTATCAGGACGTGCGGCGGCCTTGCGTGCGGCCGCAGCCACATCAAATAAAGTGCCATAAGCATCAAAGACACAGGTTGTGATAGCCATAGAATCCTCCATAAGTTTGAAACAACGATAGCGACACTGGATCAAAGGGGAAGAGCAATGCAGGTATTTGAGAAAAATGGTATGCACATTCATTACCGCGAAGACGGTGATCCCAATGGCGCCCCGCTGGTCTTTTCAAACTCGCTGGGCACAGACATGCGGCTCTGGGATCAAATCATGCCCCTTCTGCCGCAGGGCCTTAGGATCATTCGCTATGATATGCGTGGCCATGGACTGACCGATTGCCCGGATGCGCCCTATTCCATGGGGGCTTTGATTTCCGATATTGAAGCCCTTCTGGATCATTTAGAGGTGCGCAACAGCCTGTTTGTTGGCCTATCGATTGGCGGCATGATAGCGCAGGGATTGGCCACGAAGCGGCTGGATCTGATCCGAGCAATGGTCTTATCGAATACCGCCGCCAAAATTGCCACCCCCGCCATTTGGCAAGACCGTATCGACAGCATCCGCGCAGAGGGCATTGGCCCAGTCAGCGTAGCCACGATGAGCCGCTGGTTCAGTCCCCAAATGTACAGTACCGCGGCGATGTCGCCGTGGCAAAACATGCTGTGCGCTACGCGACCAGACGGCTATATTGGCTGTGCCCATGCCATCTCTGGCACTGATTTTATGACCACAACATCTGCACTGCGCCTTCCCGTAATGGGCATTGCCGGAGATCACGACAGCTCCACCCCGCCAGATTTGGTTCGCGAAACCCTGGATTTGATCCCCGGTAGCAGCTTTCACATCATCCGCGGCGCGGGCCACCTGCCCTGCGTGGAGCAACCGGCGGAATTTGCCCATCTCCTGAGTGACTTTATACGCGCAATCGGTCACATTTAGCGCCCCAAGGATCTCTATATGAACAAGCGTCTGGCCTTTACCTTCATCATCATCACCTTAACCATTGATGCGATGGGGATTGGCCTCATTATTCCAGTGATGCCAGATCTTTTACAGCAGATCGAAGGCGGAGATCTGGGCAATGCGGCCATTTGGGGCGGGATTTTGGCTACGGTTTTTGCGGTGATGCAATTCATCTTTGGCCCCACCATAGGGTCGCTCAGTGATCGCTTTGGCCGCAGACCTGTTCTTTTGGTCTCCTTGGTGATCATCGCCGTGGATTTTATCGTGATGGGGCTGGCGCATTCCATATGGTTGTTGGTGTTCACCCGGATCATCGGCGGCATCGCTGCGGCAACTCAGGCAACGGCCGCCGCCTTCATCTCCGACATCTCAACTCCAGAAAATCGGTCCGCCAACTTTGGCATTCTAGGTGCAACCTTTGGGGTGGGTTTTGTCCTTGGCCCGCTCATGGGGGGCTTTTGGGAGAAGTTGGCCTGCGCGTGCCCTTCTTTGCAGCAGCGGCTCTGGCCACATTGAACTTGATTCTGGGCTATTTCGTTCTGCCTGAAACCGTCACCGACCAAACACGCCGCCCATTTGACATCAAGCGCGCCAATCCATTGGGGGCGCTGACACAAATCCGCCTTATCCCGGGCCTATCTCGGTTCTTGCTGGTATTTTTCCTCTATGAATTTGCGTTTTATGTCTATCCAGCCGTTTGGGTCTATTATGCCAAAGCGCAATTCGGCTGGGATTCGGGCATGCTCGGCGTGTCTCTCGCCTCCTTTGGCATCTCGGTTGCCGTAGTTGAGGGCATTTTAATTCGGCGTATTTTACCTTGGCTCGGCGAGCGGCGCACAATTGTTCTTGGCTTTATATTCAGTATCGGGATTTTCGTGGTGCTCGGGTTTCTGACTTCAGGCTTTTGGGCATTGTTGTTAGCCCCCATTTCCGCCCTTGGTTCGGTAGTGATCCCCGCCATGCGCGGCATCTTCGCCAATAAGGCCGAAGCCAACCAACAAGGTGAGATTCAAGGCATCGTCTCCTCGACCCAATCACTTGCGGTTATTTTTGCACCGTTGGTTCTTACTTACGTTTTCTATGCCAGCACCCGACCAGATGGCCCAATATTCTTGCCCGGCGCCCCGTTCTTACTCGCCGCTGCCATCGTTGGCCTCACTCTCACTTTGTTTGTGACTCGTCCTAAGGGCAGCATTGGGGCGACCAAAACTGTCCGTTAAATGTCGCAAACTCCCTTGCACCTTTCCATGCAATCCGTAGCCTGTGAGTGTATTTCTCATTGGATTTCAATCATGCCGATCATAAAAGCAGCCGTTGCCCATGCTTTCGGACAGCCCTTAAAAGTTCAAGACGTGCATCTGGCCGCACCTAAACCTGGTGAAGTCGAGGTCACGCTTGAGGCCTGCGCCATCTGTCATTCAGACATCACCTACCTAGACGGTGGTTGGGGCGGCTCATTACCTGCAGTCTACGGTCACGAAGCCGCAGGCCGCATCACCGCCACCGGTGCGGGCGTCACAGGGCTCAGCCAGGGCGATCCTGTGGTCGTCACATTGATCAGATCATGCGGTACCTGCCCGTCCTGCTACACTGGCAGGCCGACCAGCTGCGAAACGCCCTATGATGGCGACCACGGCCCACTCAAAATGCTCGATGGTAGCAAATTACACCAAGCCATGGCCAGTGGCGCCTTCGCTGAACGCGTCGTTGTGGCCCAAACCCAAGTGGTGAAAATCGCCGAGGATATCCCCATGGACGTCGCATCTTTGATTGCCTGCGGGGTGATCACGGGCGTGGGGGCCGTGGTCAATGCCGCGCAAATGCGGCCTGGTCAAGACGCGGTGATCATCGGCGCCGGCGGTGTTGGTCTCAACGCCATCCAAGGTGCCCGCATCGCTGGCGCCCGTAGGATTGTAGCCGTCGATATGCTGCCTGAAAAACTCGACATCGCAATGGAATTCGGCGCCACACATGGAGTCTTGGCCAGCAATGCCACCCCTTGGGAGGATGCCAAAGCAGCCCTCGGTCGCGGCGCGGATGCGGTTTTTGTCACCGTAGGAGCATCTGGCGTCTATACCACAGCGCCAAACTATTTGGCCACAGGCGGTAAAATAGTCATGGTTGGCATGCCAGCCACTGGTGCCGCCTCCTCCTATGAGGCCGGCAACTTTGCCGCCGCCTCTCAAGGCATGATCGGTTCCAAAATGGGGGATGTAGTGATCCAACGTGATATCCCTTGGATCGTTGACCTCTATCGCCAAGGCCGCCTTAAACTCGATGAATTGATATCGGCCCATTGGTCCTTGGATCAAATCAACGCGGCCATTGCTGACACAAAAACTGGATCTGCAAAACGAAATGTGATCCTGTTTAAGTAATCCCGCCTTCGACTGGCACAAATACTCGCGCCACAAGCATCCGCCGCGCCAGCGGCAGAAACTCCTAAGATCCGCAAGTATGGCGGATCACACTTCACATTCTGAAAGGCCGCCATGAAGCTGCAAGACCTAGAAGTCATCGTCACAGCACCGCCAGCTCCAGGCTGGGGGGGGCGCTATTGGATTTTTGTCAAAGTCACCACCGACACCGGCATCACTGGCATTGGAGAATGCTACGCCAGCAGCCTTGGCCCCACCACAATGACCCATGTGATTCATGATGTGTTTGAGCGTCATATGCAGAGCCAAAGCCCCGAAGACATCGAGCTGATGTTCCGTCGTGCCTATTCCAGCGGCTTTACGCAACGGCCGGACCTAACCGTCATGGGGGCATTTTCAGGTTTGGAAATCGCCTGCTGGGATATTCTCGGGAAAGACCGTGACCGGCCGGTTTGGGCGCTGTTGGGCGGCAAGATGAATGACCGCATTCGGGCTTATTCTTATCTCTATCCGCTCGCGCATCATGACGTGAACACATTTTGGGGCAATGCGGATCAAACCGCTGAAGCTGCCGCCGCCGCTGTGGCCAAAGGCTACACAGCGGTAAAATTCGATCCCGCTGGACCCTACACCCTGCGCGGCGGCCATATGCCGGCTATGTCAGACATTGCACAATCGGTGAAGTTCTGCGCGGCGATTCGTGACGCCGTCGGCGATAAGGCGGATTTATTGTTTGGCACCCATGGGCAGTTTTCAACCGCTGGCGCCATTCGCTTAGGCACAGCATTAGAGCCCTTCTCACCGCTGTGGTTTGAAGAACCTGTTCCACCGGACAATATTGCTGAGATGGCCAAAGTGGCGCGCGCTGTGACCACACCGATTGCCACCGGAGAGCGTTTGACCACCAAGGCCGAATTTTCCGAAGTTTTACGCCAAGGGGCAGCCTCCATTTTACAACCGGCCCTTGGTCGCTCTGGTGGCATTTGGGAAACCAAAAAAATTGCGGCCATCGCCGAAGTATACAACGCCCAAATGGCGCCACATCTCTATGCTGGCCCAGTCGAATGGGCCGCCAACATCCATCTATCGGTATCCATTCCCAATACTTTGATCGCGGAAACTATTGAGACCCCGTTTCACGATGCTTTGATCAAAAGCTCTATCCAAGTTAAAAACGGCTTTATTTCAGCCCCCACCGCGCCGGGGCTTGGGATCGATTTTGACGAAGAGTTAGCCCGCGCCCATCCCTATGCCGATGATGGGCAACATCTGCATTTGCAGATGCAAGAAGCGCCTTGCGATTATCAAAACGGCAATCTGTTTTTGGGCGGCGCCCCCCCCAAAAGCGAATAGATTCAAACACAGATCAGACAGGCCCACATCGCAGCGCGGGCCTGATCATTTACCCCCGCATTTTGAGCCCATCAGGATCATAGAGCGGCACAGCCTGCACCTCAGCACGATACATCTCACCCAAGATTTCAACCTCGAGCTTTTGCCCCCCACTGGCCAGATCGGCCGGCACATATCCCATGGCCATGGAGCGGCACACATGATGCGCGTAGCCCCCAGATGAGATATAGCCCACCGCCGCACCCTCATGGAGAATAGCCTCGTCATTTGAGACATCAATACCATCCACATCAATGCTCAACGTCACCAACCTGCGCGTCGGGCTTTGCCCATTTTTCGCCGCATCTTTACCAATGAAGTCTTTGTCCCAATTTATAAAAATATCCAATCCAGCTTCTGCCGCCATGAAGTCAGGGCGGAAATCCAAGCCCCAAGCGCCCCACCCTTTTTCCAACCGCATCGACATCAAGGCCCGCGCACCGTACCATGCCAAGCCTTTGTCGGCCCCTGCCGCCTCGACGGCCTCAGCCAGTCGCCGCAGGTATTGCGGCTGGCAATAGAGTTCATAGCCCAGCTCGCCAGAAAAACTAATCCGAGTTAGGATCACAGCGACGCCGCCCACATAGGTCATTTTGGTGTCGCGAAATTTGAACGCCTCGCCGCTCATATCATCGCGGGTCAGTTCTGCCAAAAGGGCGCGGGATTTTGGGCCAGACAGGGCCAAGCCATGCCAAGCATCACTGACGTTTTGATAGATCACATCCACAGGCAGAGCGCGCTCAAACCACCGCCGATGCGCCTCTTGCATGGTGCCAGATCCGAACAGCATGAAATGGTCCTCAGCGTAGCAAGCCACTGTCAGATCCCCGTATAATTTTCCCTTTTCTGTCAACATCGGGGTCAAGGTCACACGTCCTGGTTTGGGCACAAAGCCCGCCAACATGTTGTCCAAATAGGCTCGTGCACCAGGTCCTTTGAACTCATGCTTGGCAAAGTTGGCAACTTCGATCACCCCCACATGATTGCGCACAGCCGCCACTTCGCGAGCCACATAATCATGGCTGCGGTTGCGCTGAAAGCTTGGCTCCTCATGCGCATCCTCAGGCCCATCGGCAAACCATAATGCATGCTCCAACCCAAAGCTTTGGCCCATCCGCGCGCCTTTGGCCAGGAGGTGATCATAAAGGCTTGTGGTTTTTTGCAAGCGGCCTTTGGGCAGGGTCTCATTAGGGAAGGTCATCACAAATCTGCGCTCGTAATTCTCAGTAGATTTGACCATGCCCCAATCCGGCGTCGCCCAATCACCGAAGCGGGCCACATCCATGGCCCAAACATCAATCGATGGCTCACCGTCAATCATCCACTCGGCCATGGTCAGCCCAACGCCACCACCCTGACAAAACCCTGCCATCACCCCCACCGCGCACCAATAGTTTTTCATTCCCGGCACCGGGCCGATCATCGGATTGCCATCGGGACCAAAGGTGAATGGCCCGTTGATCGCTTGGCGAATGCCCACCTCCGCCAGCACAGGGATCCGGTCAAACGCAAATTCTAAGCGATCTGCAATTTGCTCAAGATTGGGTTGCAGAAGTTCATGGCCAAAATCCCAAGGCGTACCGCCCACCTTCCAAGGCGTGCCACGTTGTTCATAGGTGCCCAACAATAGCCCATCGCGCTCTTGGCGGAAATAGATATTGGCCTCATAATCAATGCCACATGGCAGACGGTTGGGCGCATCTGCCACTGCCTGAATTTTTTCAGTTAGCAAATAGTGATGTTCCATCGGCTGCACCGGGATATTAAGCCCCTGCATCTTGCCCACTTCACGCGCCCACAGACCGCCGCAATTGACGATATGTTCGGCGTTGATCATGCCGCGAGGGGTTTGCACATCCCAGCTGCCGTCAGCCCTTTGAGTGGTTTTTGTGGCCGGTGTATGGGTGAAATACTGCGCCCCATGCACCCGAGCGGCCTTCGCAAAGGCATAGGTGGCCCCAGAAGGGTCGAGATCCCCGTCTTGCTCGTCCCAAAGGGCGGCCAGATAATATTTGGGATCAATCAATGGATGGCGTTCAGCCACTTCTTGCGGGCTGATAAACTCTTGGCTGAGCCCCATGTAGCGCGCCTTAGAGCGTTCGCGTTTTAGGTAATCGTACCATGTTTTATTGGACGCAAGATAAAAGCCTCCCGTCATATGCAGACCAACCGAATGCCCCGACAGCTCTTCAATCTCTTTATAAAGGTCAATGGTATAGCCCTGCAGACGGCTGATATTCGGATCACTTGAAATTGTATGAATTTGTCCCGCCGCGTGCCAGCTCGAGCCCGATGTTAATTCATCACGTTCCAGCAAAACCGCATCTTTCCATCCAAATTTGGCCAAGTGAAATAAGATTGAACAGCCCACAACACCACCACCGATGATGACCACTTTGGCATGGCTCGGCAGCTGCTTTGCGCCGCCGCTATTTTCGATTTTTTGAACTTCAGGCATATTGCATTTCCATCTTATTGAAGGGTGGGCGCAAGATTATCATAGTGACTTGCTAGTACCAAGCATCGGGGATTTCAGCCTTGCGGCGATCCACATAGGCTTGCAGCTCTTCACGGACAGAGGCGTCCATGGGCGGCGGTTCATAGGCCTGGAGCATCCCAGTCCAGCGCTCATAGGCGCGTTGGCGCATGTCTTTTTCTCCGTCATCTTCCCAGCTTTCGACGTTTTCACTGTTGCTCAGAACCGGCTCATAGAAGGCCGTTTGATAATTGCGCATCGTATGTGCAGAGCCCAGAAAATGTCCCGCAGGCTCAACCTCATGATAGGCATCGCGCGCCATGGCTTCATCTGTTATGTCCAGACCTGCACCAAGTTTTTGATATCCGCCCAAACGATCCGCATCCATCACCAGCTTTTCAAACCCGGTGCATAGACCGCCTTCCATCCAACCTGCTGCATGCAGCACAAAATTTGCCCCCGCCAACATGGTGGAATGCATGGAATCGGCACTTTCATATGCGGCTTGCGCGTCTTCGATTTTGCTCGCGGTCAAAGAGCCACCACAGCGCAGCGGCAAACCCGCCGCGCGCGACATTTGGCCAATGGCATAGTTCGACATGATCGGCTCTGGCATGCCAAATGTAGGCGCGCCTGATTTCAGGCTCATGGAGCTGAGAAAGTTCCCCAAGACAAAGGCCGCGCCGGGACGCACCAATTGCGAATAGGCACAGCACATCAAAGCCTCGGCCATAGCTTGGGTCACGGAGGCCGCAGTGCTCACCGGGCCCATGGCCCCTGAAAGAATGAACGGTACCACGACAATCCCTTGCCCACGGCTGCAATAGATCTCGATGGCTTGTGTCACCACCTTATCAACCAGCAATGGGGAGTTCGTGTTGACGTTGCCCATGATCACGCAATTGCTGTCCATCACATCGCGGCCAAACACGATCTCAGCCATATCCACACTGTCTTGTGCCCGGCTTTGCTCAGTGATTGCGCCAAGGTGCGGTTTGTCAGAGCAGGTCATGTGCAAAAACAACATATCCAAATGGCGTTTACTCACCGGCACATCGCAAGGCTCACAGATCACCAAACCACCGTGGTGCAGATTGGGATGCATATAGGTTAGCTTGATCAGCTGCTCGAGACTGGCAATATCGCCGTAGCGCCGCCCGTTTTTAAGATCCCGAACGAAGGGCGCGCCGTAGATAGGGGCGAAGACTTGGTTTTGCCCCCCAATCACCACATCACGGGACCGATTGCGGGCAATTTGAGTGAACTCTTTTGGGGCGGTTTTGCACAGCTGCCGTATCTGGGCTGCCTCCATGCGTACAATATCGTCCTCAATCCGCGCGCCAGCTTTGCGCCAAATTTCCAACGCTTTGGGGTCATCGCGAAAGGCGATGCCGATGTCTTGCATCAACCAGTCCACTTGCGCTTCCAGCTTCGCCATGGTGGCGGCATCCAATGGATCAAAAAACGCTAAGCTGCGTTTGAGATAGGGGCTGGCTGGCGCCGAACTGAGCGCCGCCTCACTGCCTTGCCTCGCCCTTGCGCCACCGCTTGTTGATCTTCTGGCCATATCTGCTCCACATCGGTGAATTGAGTAAAAGAATAGTCAGAACGTCTTAGCATTAAAACCACCGTTTCCGACGAAACCATGTCTAAACGATGCAATTTTTGCTTATGCACGGCCTGGTTTTGGCGTGTCTAAAGCTTTGGCTTGGCGTACGATGAAAACACAATTAAGCTGGCTGCATGCATACTATGGTCAAAACGGATTTCATCTTATTTCAACGCTGTGCCAAATCCTTTTGGATGCATAGGCTGTTCGAGTTTTTGGAGACCCAGATCTGATATAAGGCGAACCCACCCCTCCGTGAGTAGCAATTAGCGCATAGGCGAACTGGTGGAAATAGGGCCGGGGATGTGGCACAGGCGTTGCAGGATGATACCATTGACTGTTGGGCCGATCTCGAAAAGAAGTTTGCTGGAACCCCGGGCTTAAAGGACTAACCGATGCCACTGCTCAAAAGCTGGGTGACCAGCGCCAATACTGCAACTTGCCCATTTCCACTGAACAATCTGCCTTATGGGGTTTTTGCCCGAGAGGAGGACGAGCCGCACTGCGGTGTGGCCATCGGTGATTATGTCTTGGATCTGGCTGCTGCTCAGTCGGCAGGGGTTCTGGGTTATCCAGACGCCGGGTTTGAGATGCCTTATTGGAATGACTTTATGGAATTAGGCGCTGAGGCTTGGGCCGCGTTTCGCAACGATCTTCAGACGTTACTCACCTATGACAGCCCGGCTGAGGCTCTGTTACTGCCTTTCTTGGTACCCTTGTCGGAAGTGGCTTTGCATTTACCTCTGGTGGTTGCTGAGTTCACAGATTTTTACTCCAGCCGCCATCATGCCAGAAACGTTAGCCAGCTGTTTCACGGCGTCGACGGCATGTTACCCCCCAACTGGCTACATATGCCCATGGGTTATAATAGCCGAGCCAGCACCTTGGTGGTCAGCGGTACCGAGGTCAAACGCCCCATGGGCCAAATCAAGGCACCCGACGTCAACCTACCTATCTGGAGCGCCTGCGAGAAGTTGGATTTCGAGTTGGAATTAGGGGCAATTGTCGGGTCCAATACGATTATGGGCGAACCCGTCACCGTGACGGAAGCTGATGATATGATTTTCGGCTATGTCTTGCTCAACGATTGGTCTGCGCGCGACATTCAGGTTTGGGAATATCAACCGCTTGGTCCGTTCCAATCCAAGGCCTTTGCCACCACCATCAGCCCTTGGATTGTGAGCCCTCTGGCCCTAGCGCCTTTCCGCAGAGCTGCGCCTCCCCGCGACGTGCCGCTCTTACCCTATTTGCGGGACCAAGGACCGATGTTGTTTGACATCACCCTGACCGCCAGCCTTCAGCCCCAAGGCGCATGTGAGGCCAGCCAGATCACCAAAACCAATGCCAGCCATCTCTATTATGCAGCGGCCCAACAGCTGGCCCATCACGCGAGTTCTGGCTGTGCCATGACGGCGGGGGATTTATTGGGCTCCGGAACCATCAGCGGACCCGCCGCCCATGAGCGGGGATCTTTGTTAGAATTGAGCTGGGACGGTGCGCAGCCAATCACCCTAGACACAGGCGAAGCCCGGAGTTTTTTGCAAGATGGAGATAGGCTCACCCTCAGCGGTCTGGCGACAGGTGAGGGCTATCAAATTGGCTTTGGGCCCTGTACAGGCACCATCATCCCGGCCCGTAACGCGTCGTAAGAAACCAAAGCAAAGCGCAACAATTGCAATTCGCAAGCCTTAGGTTACGAATTAGATAAGGAGGCACATCACATGGCACAAAATATTAAAACATCCGTCAAGCATATGGTTGCAGAAGCCAATGCGCAGATCACAACCCTTTCGATTGACGAGGCGCGTACACTGATCGACAGCCCGGATCATGTGATTGTTGATCTACGCGACATCCGTGAGCTGCAACGCACCGGCAAAATCCCCGGCGCCTTCTCTTGCCCGCGCGGCATGTTAGAATTTTGGATTGATCCCGCCAGCCCCTATCACAAAGAAATATTCAATCAGGATAAAACCTATGTGTTTTATTGTGCCAGCGCTTGGCGATCCGCATTGAGCGCTAAGGTCGCGCAAGATATGGGGCTGGCGCCCGTGGCACATATTGCCGGCGGCTTTACCGCTTGGGCCAAAGCAGAAGCCCCAATCGAAGACCTGCATAAATAGAAATGAGCCGCCGTCTTTTCGGGAATTCAGGACAATCTGCGCGCGCACATGTCCGACCCGTTGCTATGTGACACGCGGTTAATTCCGCTATTCCTTGACTTCGGGCCTCAAACACGGTGCAGTGGAGGATTAAAAATTGAGGAATTTATGCGCAATTCACCATCACCAGAAGAGATTCACCGCTGGGACCGTCAGCACTTCATTCATCCATGGCATGATATGAACGCATGGCGCGGCTATGATAATATGCTGGTTGAGGGTGCCGACGGCATTTACATGTATGACGAAACCGGCAAGCAGTTCATCGACGGGCCCGGCGGCATGTGGTGCGTTCAAATTGGGTATGGTCAACGCGAGATGGCAGATGCAATTGCCGATCAAGTGATGAAAATGCCCTATGCGTCCCCCTTCACCAATGTGACCCAACCCAGCGCTATTTTGGCAAAAAAATTGGCGGATTTTGCGCCTGGTGATCTCAACAATGTATTTTTCACAACCGGCGGGTCCACAGCCGTAGACACCGCTCTGCGCGCCATGCAATTCATGAACAACACCCTTGGCCGCCCTGAAAAGAAGATGATCCTTGCGCGGGAAAAAGGTTATCATGGCTCCACATACCTGGCGGCCTCCGTCAGCGGCAAAGAGCGCGACACGACCAAATTCGATGTGGAAAGCCGCTTGGTGCACTTCTTACCTAATGTGAACCCCTACCTGCGTCCGGATGATATGAGCGTGGAAGCTTGGTGCGACGCCAAGATCCAAGATATTCAGCAGGCCATCGACACAATCGGTGCCGATAACATTGGTGCGTTTATTGCGGAACCTATTCTCAGCTCTGGTGGGGTAATTGTGCCGCCAGATGGGTATCACAAGCGCAGCTTTGATATCTGCCGCGCCAATGACATTCTCTACATCTCGGACGAGGTAGTCACCGGCTTTGGTCGTTTGGGCCATTGGTTCGCATCCGAGGAGGTTTACGGCATTCAGCCCGATATGATCACCTGCGCTAAGGGGCTTACGTCGGGCTATTTGCCATTGGGCGCCTGCATAATCTCTGACGCAATGATGGAACGCATGGCCCATCAAGGCGAGGTGCTGTTTTCGAATGGCTACACCTATTCCGGCCATCCCGTCAGCTGCGCTGCAGCTCTAAAAAATATCGAGATCTTAGAGCGCGACAAAATTTTAGAACATGTTCGCGAAATTGCGCCCTATTTTCAAGACCGACTCGCCCGCTTGGCCCATTTTCCGATCATCGGCGACGCCCGTGGCCATGGCTTGATTGGATGCATCGAAGCCCGCCTCAGCAAAGATGGCTCAAGGCTGGAAGATGAGCGCAAAATCGGAGCGATGCTGGACGAAGTTTGCAATAATATGGGCCTGATAGTGCGGCCTTTGATCAATATGTGCGTATTTTCACCACCTTTGATCATCACAAAATCACAAATAGATGATCTGTTCGATATTCT
>Ga0209710_1002012_pt1 | contig 14633 bp, 14 predicted proteins | sample ArcticOcean_MG_C_5_FD_187436 | JGI IMG/M metagenome (GOLD analysis project Ga0209710, IMG submission 187436) | Marine microbial communities from western Arctic Ocean - ArcticOcean_MG_CB4_138 (SPAdes) (version 2) | ecosystem: Environmental > Aquatic > Marine > Oceanic | place: Arctic Ocean...
AAAAACTTTGAAGAAGACCTCTTTTAAGGAGAGAAAAAACGGGCAAAATTCCTCTTTTTCTTCCTCTTCTTAAGAAGCTAAAGTTGTCTCTGTGAGCACTCGAGATCGGATATCCGCGCGTCGGATGTTCACGAATCTATGAATCTATGAGCGACGAGATGTGTGTGTATAAATATATATTATACTGCTTAAAGAGAATAATCTCGGATCTTGCGTGTTTCTCCAAAACAATTGTGATCAAAGGAAAAAGATTTTCGCTTTTCTTTTATTTGAAAACTTGAGACGGCGAAGAAGACACTGAGAAGAAGAAGAGATCTGTGCGTGTTTGTGCGTGTTTGTTTTCGATGTATTGGCGCTGTTAATTAATTAATTAATTAATTAATCGATTGGAGTGCGTGTTTTTAGTAACGGAGCGAATTTTTTGTTTTTGCTGGCAAAGTGGAATTTTTTGTGTTTATCTGTGGAGTTAGGGTTTAGGGTGTGATGTGTTTAGGGTGTCATGCATTTGGATGAATATGTACGTTAATAGACAGAGCGAGAGAGAGAGTGATTGATTGAAAACGAACGCATTCACGGCTCCTCCTGCCATTCAAAACGGTTTCGTTTTAATCACGAACGGTGTACGAGACGAAGTTTTTAAAACATTCAAAGGCGTGATCAGGATCTCTCTAAAAACTCGTCACGGCGAGACGGGTTCAGAGAACTTCTTGAATGGCTTCCTCGCCTTACTCATGCGGTTGATTAAAAACGAACGCATTCACACGCAAGTGCTATTCAGAATATAGTTTCGTTTTAATCTTGAAGGTGTACGAGACGAAGCGAAGAACGTGGACGAAAATGGATAAAGTCAAACTTTTTAATACTCTAAATACTCATCCAGTGAGGGTTCCAAAAGAACTATCTTTGCCACATGTTTACTGCGGCGAGAATAAAATAGAAAATGAAGAAGAAAAGAGAAAAGAACGCGGAAGAAAATAGGAACGTGAGTACTGACGATGTAACTGCTCCGATATGGAAATTCGTCGTTGATTACCCCGATATCTTCGAGAGACATGTTTTGAAATCTGGATATTTGAATGGAACGGATTTGAAGTTCTTTTATGGAACGAATACGGATACTCGTTTGGCGATTAAAAGGGCGAATATTGAATTACAAAAGAAGTTTAAGATTGAAGAGATGTCATCGATTTCGCAATTAGAGTTCGCTTGGGATAATTATCATTGGGATGAAGATGAAGATGAAGATGAAGGCGCTCAGAAATGGTTCTGCCAGAGAGTTGCTCGAATGAACAAACTCGAATATCTCGTTTGGTTACGAGAAGTGAAGAATTGTGATTGGGATACATTGACGCTCGAAAGGGCAGCAAGACTAGGTAATCTTGCAATGGTCAAGTATTGCGTTGAGAATGGATGTCCTATGCATGCGTATGCGTATTCGTCAGCTGCCTCAGAAGGTCACTTGGACGTTCTGAAATACTTACACGAAAACGACTGTCCTTGGGATTCGATGGCTTGTTCTTACGCTCACTTTAACAACCACATCGATTGCTTGAACTACTTAATTGAACAAAAATGTCCAGGATTTGCAAGTTACGTGTAATCATTCAATACTAGTACGAACAAATATGATACATCCAACTCCTTTGTTCAAATCTTCCTCTCTCTTGCTCGTTAAAGCACTCGCGTTTCACTTTATCTCATGTCACTTCAAAAAACAAAGTCAAGTCAAACGAGAACAAACTCTTCGCGACAGAAAAATATCGCTTCTAAACATTAATTAATCAATCGAATCGAATTGAGACGAAATAGAATAATAAATAAATAAATAGATAAGTAAGTAAAATGTTGACGAGGAAGCGAGGGCGAGAGATCGATGTTGAGAAAACTGCTCCGTTGTCTCTTTTGTTCACTGAACAGTTCAGAGACATATTCGAGAAACATATCGTACCTAAATTAAAGAAGAGATCTGATTTGAAGTTTTTGAAGATGGCGTTTAAGAACGCTCGCGATGCTGTTGAAAGATCGAAGATTGAAGTGGAAGAGAAGTTTGATATTCGAGAGTTCACTTCAATATCGCAGATGGAATTAGCGTGGGATAATTATCGTTGGGGTGAAGATGAAGATGAAGTCACTCAGGAATGGTTCTGCTGGAGAGTTGCTCGAATGAATAAACTCGAATATCTCGTTTGGGCGCGAGAAGTGAAGAATTGTGATTGGAATTCATGGACGATCAATGCGGCAGCATATCGAGGTAATCTTGCAATGGTCAAGTATTGCGTTGATAATGAATGTCCTATGCATGAGGTGGCGTGTACGTGGGCTGCCGAAGAAGGTCACTTGGACGTTCTGAAATACTTACACGAAAACGACTGTCCTTGGGATTGGGAGGCTTGTTATGCCGCTCACTTTAACAACGAAATCGATTGCTTGAACTACTTAATTGAACAAAAATGTCCAGGATTCGAACGATATCTCCCACCTGCAGCACCACCAGCGTTACCGCAATAGTCAACGTACTTATATAAATAACTCACTCCGATGATCAATCGCGTATTACGGCTCACGAGTCCTCGCTCGCCCTTTAAGTTGCAAAAATCCCCCATTTGATGATTGGAAACAAAACTCTCCATTATTTATTGATTGCGGTCGTTTAAAAATTAATCGTACTCATAGAACATAAATCACTAATTGCTTATTAAAATTATTGAGATATCGCATTCTCTCGAGCGATATATACATTTCTTAAGTGACTCGTTTAATCAATAAACTTTGCTGTGTTGTGGTATATGTTTAAGACAGTATTTATATCGGATATAAAACTTTTCGGATAAGCTTTTGATTTTTAAGGAAAATTTAAGAGGCTGTTTTTGATCAGCAAAGACAGACAGACAGAGAGAAAAAGAGAAAAAGCAATCGATCGATGATGATTTTGAGAGATGATGATTGGAGCGGTATCGATGATGATGCCGACGATGATGATGATGATGATGGTCATAAATGCGAGAGAACTAATTTTGTTCGCCCACAGCCAAGGCTGTTCACCTATAAAGTTTTACTGATTGGGTATTTGAGCGCGAAGAGGATAGATAGGGACAGTGATAAGGATAAACACGGGCGAAGGTATGACTCGGTTGCAATACAGAACGGTTTGATCGAGAACGGGATCTTTTGCGAGATGATTAATTACCGAATCGGCGACGAACGACACGAGTACGAGAATTTTCGAGAGTACGTCGTCGCGAATAGGTTTGATGCGATTTTGGTAAGGATTAACCCAGGGCAGATTAAGCCATACGAAGAGCAAGAAAAGTTTGATGATTTAATGGAACGATTGGAGCGCAGGACCGGGATCTTAGTGTTTGGGAATAAGGCGTCGTTGAGGAACATGGGGTCGAAGATCGCGTTAGTGCTCATAAGGAATTTGAAGTGCGGCTTGAAGTGTTCAAGGGCGTATTATACTAAGAAAGAGATGGAGAAAGGTTTGAAGAAGAGTTTAGGGATGTCGCCGAGAGTTTTGAAACAAAACCGAGGAAGTACTGGGTGCGGCATTTGGTTAGTTTGGTTAAGAGATTCGGAGAGGCATCAAAAAATTATGCGAATCAATAATAATAATAATAATAATAATAATACCAGTAATAATAATAATAATAATAATAATAATGATAATAATAGAAGAAAAAGAAAACCAAAAACGACCAAGACGATGACGACGACGAAAACTAAAACTAAAGAATATGATGATGATGACGATACCGAGAACGAGAATTCTTCAGAAGAATCATCATCTTATTATTATCACATCGACGATAACACGATTGTTTTATGTCAAGAAATGAACGATAACCATATCGAAGAACATACGTTTAAAGAGTTAGTCGCTTTTTGCGCAAACGGACGTAAAGATCCAGATGCGGGCGATTTATGGAAATCGACATCGGATGGGAACTATTTGAAAGGTTATCGTTCACAAAACTTCGTAGTCGATCAAAAGCTTTTACCGAGGATATCAGAAGGCGAAATCAGATTAGTGTTTGTTAAAGACGAATTGTTCGAGATTATTCATAAGAAACCAGTCGGCGAGAACGGACGCTCTGCAGTCGCTTGGAATAATCTGACGACGTTTTATGCACCGAACGATCCTTTGTTTAAGGATTTAACCGAGAATTTCGTGAAGAACGATTTACAACGAATCGCAAAGGAGTTGAATTTAGCTTATAACGCGTTACCTTTATTATGGACCGCTGATTTCATTCCAATGGATGCAACAGATAACGACGATAATGACGATGATGAGAATAATATCAATGATAACAATAATACGAGATATATCTTGGGCGAATTCAATTGCTCGTGTGTCGGACTCACGAAATTCAGAGCCGCTTGCGGCGTCGATAAGGACATGGAAAACGTTTCGAACGAAGACTACTTCGCCGGTCAAAAATTATGTGATTTAATTGGTAAAAAATGTAAAATCAGATTAGACGAACATAAACGAGGGATGCGCAGAATGCGCTCGATCAAATCTTTCGCGACGAAAGGTTTGCTCACAATCGCCCTCGTTCTCGCGAGACGCTCGTTCTCGTCTTCTCGCTCCCACCAATAAAAAGAAATAAGAAGTACAGTACTACGATCGTAGTATTACACGAGCAGTATATATAAAGAGTAGATAGTAGACAGTAGTACAGTAGACAGTAGACAGTAGTACGCAGAAGAAGAAGAAGAATAAAAGAAGAAAATGTGTAGGATTTCTCGCGAGCGAGAAAACGTAGTGAAAATTTACGAGAGAGCCGAAAACTCATCACCCATTCTCTCACACGTAACCAATTTCCAAGCACACACACACACACACACACACACGCGTGCGCGCATATGTCGTATGTGTCGTTTAAAGATCGTTACGGAAAAAAAATTCTAAAGAATTCTCTCTTTCGCAAGGCGAAAAAACCAATCATTATTTTCCTCTCTCTCCTCTCTTCCGGAACAATCACGCGTTTCGATGCACGTATCCCTCTCAATCGTTCAATGCGAGAACAATAGAACAAAGCGATTTTTAGATATCGCCAATTCGACCATCGACTTTTTGTTATTCATTGAATTTATTACGCACACACATCGCGTAAAATTAACCAATCCAACTCTATTTGTTCAAACCTCTAAAAGATTAAAAGTTTCGAAACGTGGAATACACAATCCGTTCTCAATCGTTCAAAAGCGAAAAGTAATAAAACAAAACGAACTTCCATAGACATACATATATCGCCAATCGGTCAATCTCGACTTTCACCATAATCTACTCATTCATTGATCAAAAGTGTTCGGTCAAACTTTTAAGAGATCACGAAGAAAATAAGAAAAAGAAACATCTTCACAAAATTTCGGTTAAAACTCTCGATTCTTTCGCTTCAGTGTACATTTCGTCAATTCGCCAATCGCGACTTTCACTGTTGAGCCCACGCACTCGTTCGAATCATAATCTACTCATTCATTGTTCAAAAGTGTTCGGTCAAACTTTTAAGAGATCACAAATAATTAAATGAAAAAGAAACCCATCATCTTAAAAAATTTCGGTTACTAAGAAAACTCTCCATTTTCGCTTCATAAAATCCAAAACAAACAAAGGAAGAAAAAATAAGTTAATCAATTAATTCATTCGCGAGAGTGAGATGTTATGCACGACTGGATGGTCTCGAAGAGGCAATTCGGAGATTAAGATCTTCCAAATCGTCGATGGCGAGTTTCGCACGAGCTGTAGAGCCAGTGATTCCAATGATTACGATTCCGATGATTCAGAAAAAGTGTTTCTTATTGAAAATGGAACTTCAAAGGACGAAGAAGAAAAATATTTATTGGGCGAAAAAACGGCTTTGAAGAAAAAAAAAAACAAAAACAAGGATTGGAACGAAAATCGATCGGATATGACCGCGATTAAGTTCAGCGAGAACAATAAATGCGTCTGCGTAGGGAGATCGAATGGTCTGGTCGACGTGTTATCGACGGATGGATTAAGAAAGATTGGCGAAGTGAGAGATGTGAGCGCTAGATCTGATGGTCAACGTTTTAAGGATGCGGTAGAGCGCGCGAGAGCGGACGAGGAGGAGGATGATGATGAGGAAGTGTTATCGATTGATTTCCATGGGTCGAGTAGGTATTTAGCATCGGGTGGACGAAGTAGTTCGCGTTTGGAACAAGTGAAGGTTTGGGATTTGAAGAGGAGGAGAGTTTCGAGGAGGTTGGGAGGACGCGATCGGTTCGCTAGCGTGAACGCCGTGAAGTTTAATAAAGGGTGCAGAGTTCTAGCGAGCGCGGATGATTTAGGATTAGTTTTGTTACATAGAGGAGAGTGTTTTGATGATGACGATTGTAGTGATGATGATCGCGATGATGATAGTGATGTGAAAATTATTAAGAACGACGTTCGAGCGGAAAAAGAGTTATGTTCGTTGGTGTTTACCGATGATACTTATACAACGTCGGCGTCGGCGGTGAATTGTTTAGACTTTTCGCCGCACGCGACGATGATGCTTGCGTGTGGGACATCAGAAGGGACCGTGAAAATATACGATTGCGAATCAGAATCGCTAGAATCGACTTTTATTGAACAACAATTAAATAACAATAACATCATTCGATCGCTTGAGTTTTCTCCGTCGGCGCCGAGAATTTTAGCAATCGCGAACGAAGATGGATCGGTATCCATAAGAGATGTCGCTCTTCCTTCGAAAACTGGCGTCTGTATAACAATTCCAAACCCGAACAAACGATGGACGACGAATCTTTCGCACTCATTTCCTGGTTCCTGCGGTGCTGCATCCGCCGTTAGTTTTCACCCGAGCGGGAACGCGCTTGCGGTTGGGTATAGAGGGAACGGTGTAGTCTCTATTTATGATTGCAGAAGCGTGCGTACGGAAATAAACGAAAGGAATAATAAAAGTAAGTCGAGTATAAATAGTAGGTATACCGTTGACAACGGCGGCGACGATGATAGAGTTTTGCATGAAACAGAGGCGCACGAGGGCGGTCGAGTCATCGCTCTGCGCTGGCAAAATAAAGTTTCATCAAAACCATCATCGTCGAATAGTAATGATGACAGTAATGGGTTTATTAGAAAAAACGGAAGAAAAGGAGGACAAGAGCAACGCGCGACGACGACGAGTGATGACGTTGATCATCATCACGGTAAAGCAGAAGAAGAAGAAGAAAAAGACAAACTTTTGTTATTTGCGGAAACGAAACTACTAAAAATTGACGAATCTGTGCAAGCCGAGCGACAGACCGTCGTCGACGCAGATGAAATCGCAAAGAAAACGAAAGAATACATCAAACATGCCATGGAAAAAGAGATTAAAATTTTGCGCAATGATGTCAAAAATTTGCATTTAGAAATCTTACGATCGCAAGAGGAGAACGCGCTAATGTTTCGGAAGTTTCACTCAACACAACTCGAGCTTTTGGAGATGTTAAAATCATCAAAATAATTGTACTGTATATATATTTATAATAATAATAAACATGTGTTGTACATTACATTAGATATTTATATTATTATTATTATTATTATCATCGTCGTCGTCGTCGTCCTCTGATGGTTCCTGTACGAGCACTACTGTATGGTTGAACCCGCACGAAACCTGAAGCACTTTCGTTCGCGGGTCGATCCATTTGACCTCCGTCGGCGTTGGATAATCAAAATCGTTTCCTAATCCTAACTGTCCATGCGAACTATCTCCGTCATCAAAGTGTTGCCCAACAGAACCAGACCAGCCCCATGTAAATAGTCTATGATCATCTGTTATTGCCGCCGCGTGTTTATATCCAGCGGCGACTTGAGTAAATCTTAAACTCGAACAATGCTTCACCGGACGAAGCGGGTCGCTGATGGAGAGTTTGTTTTTGACCACTTCTTGCTCGTCTAAAGATGCACCGGAGATGTATAATGATCCAGAATGTTTCGAGCAGTAAAGTTCGAAATCATAGCCGGATGCAATGTCTGCACATTGCATCGATTCATTAATCTTCTCTTTCTTTAAAGCTCTCTTCAACCACTCATCAAAATTTACGTAATCAGAATCCGTCCCCGTAAACATACGAAGCGCCCAAACGTCTCCACGCAGATCCAATCCATGGATCCATGGAGCTTTGATATCTAACGCAGATACTTTTTTTATTCCACGAACTCTTCGTAATCTTTTGAATTGATTCTTTGGTGCAGGAGGTTTAATGTAGTAAGAAAGATTTTTTTCTATAGAAAGAAATTGCTTTTTCTGCCAATCCATCGTCAGCGTTGGGATAATCTTCCTCGCCAATATTAGCAATATATGACTAGGTATCTTAAAAAACCAATGCACATCCTTCCAATCCTCTCCTTTATCATTCCCAGCAACGTATACATCGCCTTTATCTGTGACTAACAAACTCATGTCCCTCGTAGTCGCGCCATCGACGAACTTCACTTGCCGCGGCTTCTCGCGCGTCCGCGGCTCCTCGCTTTTTAGTCCATAGTCGTCGTCGTCGTCGTCGTCGTCGTCGTAAAGAACAGAAATCTCGCACGGTCTCGACCGCTCTCGGAAATCCCCTACTCCTAATTGCCCGAACTCGTTCTTCCCAAAACTAAACACTACATAACAGAGAAAAAGACATCAACGGTGAGCGTATGTATGCGCATTCATCGCTCTCGCGCGAACGAACGAACGAACGCTTTCGAATCCGATCTCAAACAAAAAACGCAACACGATGAGCTTCCAAAAAAGACCACTACTACTAAAAACAAACAAACAAACAAACAAACCTTTCCCGTTTTTCGCAATCGCGATTGAATGCGACGATTGCGCGGACGTTATAATCCTCTCGACCAATACTTGCTCATCAAAAATAACCTCCGCAAACTCTTTTACGCAATCGTTCCCATCATCATTCGCTGCGACGCCGCACTGCCCGTATTCGTTCAAACCTACTACGTATACTTTCCCTCGAGCACTTAATAAAAACGTGTTCGCTCCACCAGCCTTGATTTCCTTGATCTCATCAAACGCAAACTTTTCTTTACCACTTTCTTTGTTCCAATCCGTCTCAAAATCAGATCTCGATTGCTTTTTTTTTGTATCTAAAAAAAAAGGTATTCTCGCGAACACTTGCTTACTTCGATTATCATCGAAACCTAATCTGTTGTAGTCGTTGTTTCCGCAGGCGTACGCTTTCGTGATGTAGGATTTGATCGTTCGAGCGATGATTGATTTCTTTATGATTCTGTTTAATTGAACGCGTTGCATGTATTTAATATCTGAATATGTGGACCGTTAGTCAGTAGTAGGTTTTCTGTTTTAAGGAGTATGACGGGTATGGTATTTTTTAATAAGCGCCGGTAATTGTTACTCTATTAATAACTACGCTTTATTTGGCAAACCTGATGGAATTTTCGTTCGTTTGATTTAGCCTATCCATATCGTTTCTGTTTTAAGAAGTAACGCGGGGTGGTATTTGAGAGGCACTTTTTAGAGTTGAAAACGGGAATACTGTACCGTACGAATGGTATTCTATAGTAGTACGTGTATATACTAGTAGCATGTATCGATGATACTATTTCCTAGAGATGCTTCGTAGTGATGAGATTGGCTGGAATCGCGCCGCGCAATGAAAGCGACCTCGGGCGATTCGGCGACCGGGCGGCGATTTTTGCGCGAGCGCGCTTTCGGTTTGATTTTATGGAAGCGGACGTGTGCACCGCGTTTGTTGTTGATGATGTCTGAACGTCATCATCATCATTATTATCGTCGTCGTCATCGATGAATTCGTCTTTCGCGAGAGAGAGAGAGAGAGAGGAGGCTTTGGAGAATGCGATGATGATGATGATGATGATGAAATATTTAATCGCCTCGACTCATGTTATCGATCTCGTCCGATTTCGGTTTAATCCTTAAAACCTTACACCGATGGCGATAGTCTTCCCTTCGTCGCGCAAAGTGAAGCGGCCTAACTGAGGGATGTCGGAGAATTTTTCGACGCATATCGGTGTAGCGATTGATATCCTGACGACGCCGATGGAGCCGCTTTTTAAGTACTTGCACTTTGTGAGCTTCGGTTGGCGAGTTTTCGGGTCCATTTCGGATATTAATTTCTTGACCTCGATCTCTTCCGTCACCGAATGGATGTGGATTATGCAGTTATAGCCAGTGGAGAAGATCGATTTGTGGTCTAATAATTCCACTATGGCGAGTTGACATTCGATCTCTTGCGTGACGTATGGTAACTTTAATGGGTGCGATAATAACATCCCGGCGTGGATGTCTTTTTCGTCCACGCCTGTTATTTTCATGCGCACGTTTTCGCCAGCTTTGCAGACGTTACACTCGTCTTCATCTCGCCATAACTTTTCAATCTTACAATCGATCTTCCCTGGCATTAGAGTTAATTTTTGACCGACTCTGCAGGCGCCCGATTCGGTCTTCCCCATGATCATGCAACCCATTTCGGAGTATTTATCCATTACTGGCATACGAAACGGTGCGTTTGGATCGCGATCCATCGGTTCTAGATCATCGAGTGTTGCGAAAAACGATTTTCCAGTATACCACGCGCACTCCTCTTTCGAAACTACATCTTTCAAGTTTGTACCTTTTAATCCAGAGATCGGGACGAACGTGATATCTTTTTCCTTATACCCGCACGCTTTCAAAAACGGGATTAATTTCGTATACACTTCATCGAATCTTTTCTTATCCCACATCACCGAAGGGTCGTCCATTTTATTCACGACGACGACTAGTTTCGTAACCCCGAGAGTTTTCGCCAATTGCGCGTGTTCGCGCGTTTGCCCTCCTTTTTCGAAACCGGTTTCGAATTCGCCTTTTCGAGCGGCGATGACTAATACGCCTACGTCGGCTTGGGCGGCACCGGCGATCATGTTCGGCACGTAATTCTTATGCCCTGGGGCATCTAAAACAGTGTATCGTTTCTTATCAGTCGCAAAATGCGCTTTACCGACCTCGACCGTTTTCCCTTTCGCTCGTTCTTCCTCTGACGTGTCCATGATATACGCCATATACCACGAGTCGCGATTTTTATCTTTCGCCTCTTTCTCGTACTTTTCAATAACGCGTTGATCGACTTGACCGCTTAAATACAAAATCTGCCCCCCAATCGTCGACTTACCTGCGTCGACGTGGCCAATGAAGACCAAGTTCAAATGTTCGCGTTCGTCCCCCGAGCCGTTCTTCTCGAGTTCCTCCATTAACAACTTTTCCTCTCTCTCGGCCTCTTGTTTCCTCTCTTGTTCGCGCGCCCTCTTTTGTTCTTCTTGTTTTTGTTTCATCTCCTCTTTTTCCTGTTTCCGTTCTTGCTCTTCCTTCAACTTCTGCTCGTTGTTACTATTAGCGATGATTTGTTGTTGTTGATCCGTTGACGTGAAATCGGACGCGGTACCGCCGATGCTTAAACTCTTCGCAACCTTGGCCGTCAGCGCATGCCTCTTTTCTTCATCTTCACCTTCATCGTTATTGTTATCATCGACATCATCATCAACAACGGCAGCGCAAACGACTGAAGTACTTCCCTCGCAATCATTCGCGACTTCCGCGAGAGTACGACTATTCGTACTTGGAACAAAAGCTTCGGCCGTTTTCTTGAACTCAAACGGCTTCGACTGCGAACTTAACTGGTTCGTGTTCGTGTTCGTGTTGTTGTTCTGTTGCCAATTCTGCGATGGTGGAGGTCTTTCGTAAGCATCGATTGGCATCATCTTCTTCTTATTCTTCTTCCCATCATCCATTAAATCGAACAAGTCGCTCATTTTTTATATCTAGTTTTATTTCTCGCTGATAATAAAATTGTTTACGTTTATTTTTCGTTCGCGAAATACTTAAACAGAATCGCTCTTACTCTTACTCTTACTCTTACTCGTGCGTGTGTTTTAATGAGTATTATCAGTAATGAGTATTATTAGTGATGAGTATTATTAGTGATATAGTAAATCAATGGGGTCTTGATTTTTCAATTCGTGTTTTATTTCCCTATAATAAAATTGTTTACGTTTATTTTTCGTTTGTAAAATCTTAAACAGAATCGCTCTTACTCTTACTCTTACTCTTACTCGTGTGCGTGTGTGTGTGTGTGTGTGCTTTAATGAGTATTATTAGTAATGAGTTTATTAGTAATGTTGTAATTAATTAATCAGGTCTTGTTGTTTTTGGCTGCTGGTTGCCTTGCTTGCTTTTTGCAAATGTGAATATATTTAGGGTTTCAGTGGAAACAATATGTTGAAAGGAATAATCATCGAAAGCTTAATAAGTTTATTAGTATGTATATAGTATAGTGATTAATCAGGTCTCCGAGCGAGAGAGCGAGGTTGTACTGTGTGCGTGCGTACGTGTGTACGCGCGTGATATGTTACGATGAACTGAAAGAGCGTTCCGTTTTAGTCGTCGTGGAGCGTTTTTCCTGGAGGAGTCTTCGCGCGAGTCTTCATTGATCATCCGAGAAGTCCTCTTCGTCCGCTTGTTCTGAATAGTGATCAGGATCATGAGAGTATTGCTCCCAACCTGGACATTCTTGTTCAATTAAGTAGTTCAAGCAATCGATGTGGTTGTTTCTGTGAGCCCAAGAACAAGCCGTCAAATCCCAAGGACAGTCGTTTTCGTGTAAGTATTTCAAAACGTCCAAGTGACCTTTTATGGCAGCGTACTTACACGCAACCGCATCCATAGGACATTCATTCTCAACGCAATACTTCACCATGGCAAGGTTACCTTGCATTGCTGCCCTAATGATCGTCCTTTCACTCCAATCACAATTCTTCACTTCTCGCGCCCATACGAGATATTCGAGTTTGTTCATTCGAGCAACTTTCAAGCAGAACCATTCCTGAGTGCCCCAAAATACATTCTCACCCCATCGATAATTATCCCAAGCGACCTCTAACTGCGATATAGAAGTCAACTCTCTAATCTTAAACTCAGTTTGCAATCGAATCCCACTCCTTTTAATAGCCGAACGAGCATCTTTAAACGAAGAATACAATTGCTTCAGATCAAATTGATTTAATTCCTTCGAGATATAATTCTCGAACAAATCTCTCCACTGTTCGCTGAACAACAACAACAACTTACTCTTACTCTGCCGATCATCTCTATCATCAACACCGTCGTCGATCGTTTGTTTCTCAATCGATCGTGACATGTTTTCGATTAGATTACTATTATTCTTCCCGCGAGAGTTTGAGATCGAGAGAATTAATAAAGTCAAAGTTGGAAGAAAGAAATCCATAAAATGAAAAGACGTCTTTATTTGTAGAAAAGGAGAAGAACGAAAATAAAAGTTTAAGTTTGGTTTCGTAAAAGAGCACAAGCGCAAACAAAAGTGTGATGTTCTGTTATATCTGAAATTAAACGTAGTATCGTCTCCAACTTGGTGCTCTTTGTTCAATTAAGTAGTTCAAGCAATCGATTCGGTCGTATTCGTGAGCGCGATAACAAGCATGCGAAGTCCAAGGACAGTCGTTTTCGTGTAAGTATTTCAGAACGTCCAAGTGACCTTCTATGGCAGCGTACTCACACGCATGCTCATCCATAGGACATCCATTATCAACGCAATACTTGACCATTGCAAGATTTCCTTGTTCTGCTGCCGCATTGATCGTCCTTGAATTCCAATCACAGTTCTTCACCTCTCGTAACCAAACGAGATATTCGAGTTTGTTCATTTCAGCAACTCTCATGCAGAACCATTCCTGAGTTCCATAATATGAATCTTCAACCCATTGATAATTATCCCAAGCGACCTCTAACTGCGATATAGAAGTCAACTCTCTAATCTTAAACTCAGTTTGCAATCGAATCCCACTCCTTTTAATGGCCAATCGAGCATCTTTAAACGAAGAATACAATCGCTTCAGATCAAATTGATTTAATTCCTTCGAGATATAATTCTCGAACAAATCTCTCCACTGTTCGCTGAACAACAACAACAACTTACTCTGCCGATCATCTCTATCATCATCGCAGTCGTCGATCGTTTGTTTCTCATTCAATCGCGACATGTTTTCGATCAGAGTACTATTGAGACAACTTGGCACCACTTGTCACATGCTCGTGCCATAGCAGAATGCTGACGTGGATCAATCTCCTCACAGTAAGCATATTTAAAAAAAACCGATTTTCTTCACTCTGCTCCTTCCACAACTTTTCTGATTTTTGGTGAATATCGATATCATAGAAAAACATTCAGTTATTGACGTCTCCGATTCGACGATATGTACAACGAAATTCAAGAGACCGTTCAATCACAAAGTTTTACACCTGATTGACAAGTTTAGATACTTCGCGTTGAGTAATACATTCGTTTGAGCTGTCCGCGCGTTTGTTTTTGTTCGTCTTTCCTCTCTCTATATTTTAGTACGAAATGATACCCTAAACCCTTGTCCGAAAAAATCGGGGCCAGAAAATCAGAAAAGTTGCTCCTTCCAAGGAAACCCCCACCCGTCCATTAAACGCGCGCTGCTCATAAACGCCAAAACTTCGAACGCCAATAGCTCTATAAAGACAGTCTAGCTCTACAGAGAGACAGTCTGCGCATTTAAATAAGCCACTTTAATAGATCTAAGAATCGTTCAAGAAGAAGAAGAAGAAGAAGAAGAAGACCGGTTT
>Ga0209710_1002013_pt1 | contig 14623 bp, 5 predicted proteins | sample ArcticOcean_MG_C_5_FD_187436 | JGI IMG/M metagenome (GOLD analysis project Ga0209710, IMG submission 187436) | Marine microbial communities from western Arctic Ocean - ArcticOcean_MG_CB4_138 (SPAdes) (version 2) | ecosystem: Environmental > Aquatic > Marine > Oceanic | place: Arctic Ocean: Canada...
AGGGGGAGGGGGTGTACCGAAGTACCGAAATTTCCGAAGTTTATCTTAGGGCGTTCTTGAAGTCTTGAAGTTCAGGATTTCAAGATACACCTATTTTAAACAATAGAAAAATGGGTACTTCGGTACACGTCTCATTGTCGACGGGAGGGTAGAAACGGCCATCACGTCAAGAACACCACATCCCTCGGCAACCCGAGTCGCCAACAAAAATACAGGCAGTCGAAGCTGCACCGCCCGCTCGGCACTTCCACGCCGTCCACCAACTTCCTGAACTGGATGCGCCGCCGAGGCACGATGACCTGGATGTCTTGGATCGCGTGGTCGACATCAAAAGGAGGGTATCTTTTGAAGCACAGGGTTCGGGTCTCCAAGTCCTCAAAAACATCCGTGTGGCCCCTTGAGGCAGACCTCGCGGAACTTTGTGGAGTCGGCTCCTATGAGAACATTTCAACACCCTCGATAGAAGGGTTGTGGTGTGTTTTGGTTTCATTTGCGTTTCAAGATAGGTATTCTATGAACGGGGTGCAAAGCGAACATTCGTGTCGCAATTCGTGGTGGTCTTGTTGGGAGTGTGGTGCATGGGGATCGGAATCGCTACGCTGCAGTTGCTGACCCAGAAACCCGGGATTTTCGTCAGAAATTTTGGTGCTAGACTCTAAGAAAAAGTATTAAAAAAGTCGTTGTCGACCTTGTATCGAATCCAAATCCAGGAGCCGCACCATTCCAAGAGCTCGCGCCGCGCGCGTAAACAAATACATCTGCCGACTGTTCGACGACACGCACTGCCAGTGATGAGTAACATGCAACCGCAGGTAAAGGGCGTCAGAGCGACCGTGGAGTCCGTGAGCGGCAGCGGCTGGGCGGTCGCGAAAATAACCTCAGATGCGACGTCCGAGAGCGGCGCCGGAGTTCGCGTCGGCGAGACGATCTCCGTGCAACCCAGGCACGACGTGAAACGGGGGGATGCGCTCCACTGCGTCGTCGTGCTAGATAGTAGCTCAAGGACACCCTCATGCGAGTGGTTCGCGACCAGCGTCAGCCACGACCGCCCTCGCGCATCGAACGTGAAATGGGACACTTGGCAGGACGGCTCGCGCTGCCTCTCGCTCGATTTACCCGACACCGTTTCGGGGACGAACCACGACGGCATCGATCTCTTGTGCTGGAAATGCGGTCAGCTGCTCGTCGCTGACTTTCAAATCCACAAAATCAAGGGCACGTGCGTCTGGACGAACACCGATGACGTCGTCGGGGAGATACTCGTCGACCGCGTCGGACAGTACAACGAGTACAAGCGCACGGAGTTTTTCCCCGTGAAGTGTGGGGGCTGCAAGGCGAAACTCGCGACGCTGTACAAGACGCCGTTTTACGACAGGGACTTGGGCGGACCGACGGACGAGAACACACAGCCGACGCCGTGTCTCAAAGTAACGACGGTGTTCAGGCGAAGGGGCGACGCGAGTTACACCGTCGTGTGCGTGCTCGACGGCGACTCCGAGGCGTCGGCACGAGATGCGATCAAGGCGTTGACGGAGACTGAGGAATGGAGGCTGAGACCTGCGAACCTCCCGAGAACGGGCCGCGTGGATCGCGATACGTACGCTGAAAATGAAATGAGGAGGAGGAGAGCCGCGGGCGAGGATTGACGCGGCGGCGAAGACTTGCCACGGAAGAGTATGTCGCGGGCGCTCGCGACCTTGCGACAAAACGAAACGACAACGCGGGTAGTATCAATACGCATACACATATCATTTCGCTTGTCCGGTTTCCTCATCCTCCTACGCTTCGTCAATCGATTCCCTTCCTCCTCGCGTTGCAACCAGTCCAAGACCTTCGTGTGGTCGTGTCTCACGGCGGAAGCGCGCGTCCACTCGAAGTCGAACACGCACGGTGCCGTTCGCGCGCAACCACTGAAGTGCATCCAGCCGACCAGCGGCCGCGGCGCTCAAACACGACCACTCGTCGAACGTCGCGCCGTTCTCGCGTAGTAGCTTCAAGATGGTCAGGTGACCTCCCCTCGCGGTAAGGGCTATGGTATGCTTACGATTCCTTCTCGCAACCTCTCCATCACGGACTCTGCGTCCCTGCCGACAGCTATGTGCGCGCACGCGGCCGCGAACGCATTTCGTTCCATGGCGACGTCTCGCACAGACGTATGCGACGAAGACCCGAAACCCGACACCTCATCCCTCGGCAGCCCGAGTCGCCAACAAAAATACAGGCAGTCGGTGAGTAAATTTTGTGCGTGTAGTTTTTCCTTTAACGAGGGTGCTGCTATCGGTCTATTGTAATGCTGTCAACTTCTGAACTCGATAGATAATGACTTCCACCCGCACAACGATATCCACCTGCAACAGGGAGCCACGCGAAGAGCATTGGACATTTCCCAAGGTGTTTTATCGCTGCTTGTCTTTCTTTCTCCTTCTCATCCTGGACTTGCCGTTCATATTCCAACAACTTATCGATTTTTTGAAGGACCGCTTCACGCTGATTGCGTAGTTTTTCCTTTACACGCCCCTCGTTGAAACGCCCGCAAAGTTCTCGCTTCACCATAGACATCACTTCCTCGGGAGGAAATCCTGATTCGTCGCTCAGTTTTTCGCGACTCTCAGCGAGATTCCAATCAAGAGCTTGTATTGCCTTTTCGAGAGCTACCATGCAGTCGTCGTTGTCAACTGTCGATACTTCCATCTCGCAAGCCTCTTCTACTCTCTCGGCATTGACCTCCACGATTTCGGTCTGAGAGGACACCGTCGGTGGCGGCCGAGGCGCGCGCGCCTCAGCGCTCATTTGCACTCTCGGAGGCGCGCTCGCCTCAGCGCTCATTTGCACTCTCGGAAGCGTGCGCGGCGGTCGCTTGTCTTCCAGCATCGAATCCAGCGCCGCACGGAGATGTTCATAGGTCGCAACTGGTGATGCCAAGGGGTCACGATCCACGGCATACTTAGTATTGGTTGTATCTACCCAATTATGGATATCGCGCCCGCTTGCAAAGCCTGGCGCGTCCACAAGCTCCTGCACCATGCCTTGCAACGCCTCTGGTCTGATAGCCGGATCGATGGGTAGGCCCTTCTCGCTTAGGCTCGTGCGCAGAAGTTTAACTGTAGTATTCACATCGAACGCGTCGAAACGTACCTTGCCAGGGATCCGCGACTTTAGTCCTGCGTTCGCTCTGATGAGCATCTTCTCCATGTCATTTTCGTAGCCCGCGAGGATGAGCACCATATTACCCTTGAACTTTTCGTCTGTCAAAATGGCGACCATCTCGTCGACGGCTTCTTGCATGTATGGGCCGCCCTTTTCAGGATCGAGTCCGTATGCTTCGTCGATGAACAATACCTTCCCCAACGCCGACTCGAAGATTTTACGAGTTTCCCGGCGGGCCTGCCCCACGAAGCCAGTGACTAGATCAGAGGGTGCCGTTTGCACCACTTCCGACGACGGCAACAAATTGAGCATTTTGAAAAGCTCGCCCATTCGACGAGCGACCGTCGTCTTACCTGTCCCGGGTGGCCCAGCAAACACAAATGAGAACGGCACGTCATCTCGTGGATCCCTCCCCTGGGACTGCGAGAACTCTATGGTCTTCTTAATCTCGTGAAGCTTCTCGAAAACAGACTTGCACCCGACCAGATCGGCGAAGAGGCTGTCGAGTCTTCGCCGCCGCTCTTCCGCTCCTTCGGCGACGCTCTCCGGGTCAAAGTCCACAGGCAGAAAAGTGCGATCGGACGCGATCTCGACAGTGGAACGATTTTCTCTTCGCATTCGCCCCATACGGTTCGTCACCGCCTTCGAGAGTAAGTTCACGACCGCCCCCCCGTTGCCAAAGTTAGGCATCATTTTCTGCTTCTCGAGGACTTCCACGCCGGCTCGCAACGCGTCATAGCCCACTTTCAATTTATCCTTCTCCGCCTTCTCCTTCATGATGAAGAAGAGATCGTCCCTCGAGTAATCCTCGAACACGAACGCGTTGTTGATCTGAAAGCGGCGCGCGAGTCCTAGGTTTCCGTCGCGCATCATCGTTTCCATCTGCTCTTGGTAACCGAGTAAAAGGACGCATTGGTCGTCGCCCGGCACGCCCTGAACCTCGGCGACGATGGTGCCTATGACAGCCTCCCTGTACGGATCATTGGTGCCGGATCCCGCGTGCAGGCCATACGCCTCGTCGATCACGAGCACCGAGCCTTTCGCTTTCTCCAGGATCGATTTCGTATTTTGTTCGGACTGACCGAGCACTCCGCCGACAAAGTCCGCGGGTTTCTTCACGATGACGTCCCCCTTGCTGAGCAAACCGATCGATTTGAGAATTTTAGCGTAGAGGTTCGCGACAGTCGTCTTGCCCGTGCCTGGCGGGCCAAGGAAGCACCGGTTGAGCGCCATTTGTTGCACAGGCTTTTCTTGGTCTTCGAGTTCCACGTTCGTCTTGATAATCTCCAGCAGGTTCGCCACGTTATCCTTCACAGCGGCGAGGCCGTACATCTGATTAAGCTCGTCTATATGCTCTCGCGTCGCGACCACTGCGTCGCGCGGGCCAAGAATGTCGTCGCGCTCGATCTCGAGTAGGGCGGGCGATCTACCGTCCTCTCTCTCCGCGATAACACGTGCGGACTGCCGGTCCACGATCTTTTCCCACAGATTACGAACGGCACGCGCGTTTCCGAAGCCTTTTGTGCCGCGTTGCTTCGCGAGGCGGCGCGCTGCAATTCGCAAGTACTTCGCGTCGGTCACCGAAAACTTCCGATCGTCATTCTCAACCGTGTCGGTGAGGATCTCGCGCAGCTCTTCCTCTGTGAAGTCGGGGAACGCAAACGTATTCGGGAAGCGTGACGGCAGACCTTCGTTGAATTCGAGGAGTTCTTCCATCTGCTTGTCGTAACCTGCGAAGACAACGACGAGTTTGCCGCGCAAGTTTTCCATCTCCGTGAGCAAAAGATTCAACACCGCCGAGCCTGCACTTTTCGATTTTGGTTCCAGCTGGTACGCCTCGTCCACGAAAAGCACGCCGCCCTTCTCGAGGTTCTTGAGCAGATCCTTTAATTTGGTAACGCCGCCGTCGACCAGCTTCGCACCGCTCGTCTCCTCGAATCCAGAGCCAGGCAGCACACCAATTTCCGCGAGCAGCTCGCCGTAGAGGCGCGCGACGGTCGTCTTCCCCGTGCCAGGGTTGCCCGTGAAGATGGTGTTGTAGTTGGTTTTCGTCAAGTCATCTCCACGCTCTTTGCTCAGCTTCACGCGATCCATGATTTGAAAACACATCTTCTTTACTGGCATGATCCCCGTTAACGCCAATAGCTTCTTCGCCGCGGCCGTCGTGGCTTTCTTCTCGAGCTTGCGCCGCTCCGCCTCCACCTGTGACAAAAGACCCTCCCTAGGTGTGATTTTCTGCGTGAAAATCTCTTTGTGATCCTCCAGTAAGTCCAAAGCGATATCGACGCAGAAGGAGAATTGATAGACGTTCGAGCTGTTAAGGTAAGAGAGTGCCCCGCTCACGATCGATCGATGTCCCTCGTCGCCACGAGCGCGATCAGCGTTCGCGACTTCTGCGCTCGCCAGCACGAGGAGGGCCAGAGCGCTCGGCTTCTCGTCCGATTTAATAGCCTCGAGAGTGTGTTTGATCACGGGATCGTCAGTGACGGAGAGCTTGAGCTTGAGTTTGCAGAGCACGGCAAGGTGGCTTTGAACCACGTCGGACTCGTTGGATGCGAAAACGTCGATCGCCTCGAGGATTTTCGGAGGATTTTCGGCGAGGAGCTTCAGGCCGCGCTCGAGCGAGGGCGATTTCTCCAATGAATCACCTTCACATTCCTCGCGAACTTTATTCGGACCGACGAGCATCTCCATTGCGCTCAATGGGGCCTCGCGCACCGCGGCAACGACCCCGGCACGTGATCGATCACGGACGGCATCGCGTAGCTTCCGGCGCAACCGAACCAGGAACTCGACGTCGGTCTTTTTGGCGGCGTTTGATCTTTCTTTCTCCGCGCTCGCGTCACGCCTCTCGGCATACGTCCGGTCGAGCTGGTTCTGCACGTTCTGCTCCTCTTCTTCCTTCCGTTTCTCACTTTTGGACAGATCCTTTGCTGCTTTTGCTGCTTTTGCCTGGAACGACTCGAGTTTGCGCTCTTCCTCCGCGAGCTTACGCTTTGCCTCCTCCCTAATTTCTGCCTCGCGCGCCGCTTGCGCCTCGCGCGCCTCGAGCTCGTCCACTTCAGCCTCAATGGGCGCCGCCTGCTCACGCAACTCAGCCTGTATCTCTAAGTCCTTAGCACGGAGCTCAGCCTGCACGGCAGATCGCTTTGCATCACGCCCTCGACGGAGCAGCTCAAGTTGTTTGGTTATCTTGGCTTCCTTGTCCTTCGCATTTTGCACTTTCCGCGCACAATCCGCGATGGTCTTCGCCAACTCTTTTTTCTGAATTTCCAGATCTTTCGCGGCTTTCTGCTTTTTCCGCCGCAAGTCATCACAAACGTCGCACGTAGATGAATCGGCTGGTGAACCGCATATGGTTTCGAAAATATGACCAACGTCGCAGGAGACGTACACCTTCGCCGAGCACTTGACGTTCTCGTGCGACCTATCGTACGGATGGCAGCGCAAAGGACAGCGGTGTCCGCAAGGCAGCTCGATATTGCACAAGAGCCGACAGCCCCCGCACGGCACAGCCTCCTCAAAGGCCTTCGGAGTGGAGAGGTCTACATCAGCGTCAGATCCGTGCACTTCACAAAACGCGGGGAACCCGGAGTACATCTGCTCGTCGCGCTCCATTTGATCGAGTAAATTCCCCCACAGTCGAGCCCCCTTTGCGGAACGTCGGAACGTCTTGTCGTTGCCGATGATGATCTGTCCGTGGCGTGCACGAGAGAGCAGTACGTTGACGCGCTCGGGTTCGTACAAGAAGCCGATATTTCCTTCTGCGTTGCTGCGGACCAACGATATAACCACGACGTCTGCCTCTTCACCCTGGTAATTGTCGATCGTGGACACGCGAACGGGCTTGCGCTCCGCGCGCTGTGGCGCGTTTGGATTGTCCGGCGTTCCATGAACGGAAACGGCGTCGACAGCTTCGAGTTCCTCCATGTCGACTTCCCCGATGAGCACGCTAAAATCATCGGCGAGGGATTTTCGCAACAACTGTAGCTGCCCGAGATAAGGGGTCAATACGACGAGCTGCGTCGGATCGTAGCCCTGTTGCGTGAGGTAGCGCACGATAGAACGAACCATACCAACCTCATGCGCGTTCGTCTTCGAGTTAGCCTCGACCTTCCACGCCGCATTACTCCCTTCGGGCTCGTCGTGCTTGATAAACACTACGCGCGACTTAACACCGCGTATCGCTGGGTGAATGAGCGTTTTTTCAGCGTCGACGAGCTCATCGTACGTCGGCCGGATAAGCTTCGAAATCTCCGGGTGCATGCGGTGTTGCGAAGCCAATGACGCGTGCTCGACGGCGCTCGAGAGAACGAGGCGCTCGAAGAGCGAGCGGTTGAAGTCGTGGCTCGTCGAGCTGCACGCGACACTCAGTTCGTAGGTATCGAGCTTCGGCCGCAGCTGCTTGTGATCGCCGATCATGATCAGGTGCTTCGTATTATTTTGCAGACTGGTGATGACGTGCGCCTCGAGAATTTCTGCCGCCTCTTCGACGATGACCACCGTCGGCTGAGCCGCCTCGATAAGTTCCTTGAACATAGCCGCGCCCGTGGTCGTGCAGCCGATGATACGCGCACCTCTGAGCTTGACAAGATCGCGCCCGCGTTTCAGGTCATTCAGCTGGATCGAGACTGTGTCGTGCTCGACCATCAGTGCCGCTAGTTTCTCTCGGTCCTCGCGGAAGTACTCGTACTGCCATTCGCCTATTTTCTGTTGACGCTGTTTTTTGTCAAGCGCCCAGATATCCAAGTTCGCCTCCTCGTTCGCCGGACTCGCTGCTTGGTGCTCGTCGCGAAAGCACCGACGACGTTCGTCCCCGTGTGGGCTGCATGGCACCACTGATCGTTTCTTGCCCTTGAGCCAGGCCTTCCATAGCGCATCTTTCGTGAGGTTGGCGCCGTTGTACACGACCTCGAAGCCTACTTCGTCTTTCATGTCCTCGTCCAACACGCACAGCTGCGACCACGCGAGCGGATCGTGTTTCTTCAGGAAGTCGCCGACCCCTGTATTCCATCTCTCTCGGATGGTGTACGTCGTCGTGCACGAAAGGTCGTCGATATCCCATTTCAGATTCTCAGCACGAGTTGCGAGTTCCTTGAATCGTCCCTTTTCCGCTCTGCTGTGGTCACCGCCCTCGACTTTCAGATTTCTCATCAGGTACTCCTCGAGGCGCGAATCCTTGCTGCCACCACCGAGGCGAACCATTTCAGTCATTCCTTCTTTCAGAAGATCACTCATGAAATCATCGAGAGCGTGGTTCGTGAAGCACACGCACAAGATGCGCTCTTTCGTTAGCCTGTAGATGATATCCGCGAGGCGTACGCCTATGTAAGTCTTCCCCGTCCCCGGCGGGCCTTGCGTGATCGAGACGCGGTTACGCAACGCGAGCCGCATCGCTTTATATTGATGGTCGTCGTAATGAAAGCGAGGATCCTCGAGCTCGCGGTAGGCGTCTTCCAAATTAGGTAGGTAATTCGTTTCCCGCGACGGCTGGTTCATGACGAGCTCTTCGACTAGTGGAATCGTGTCCATCCTTTGTAAGCAACGGAGCACCGGCGTGTACTGGAAAAGCCCGGTGCTCACCTGCACGAGCGCGGCCTTGATCTCGCTCTTGTCGCTCCCGCAGTAAGAGAGCATGTGTGACAAATCCTCCTCCCTCGCATTCCCACACGCCCCAGACGTGAGCCCTATCTCCGGTTCATTCTTCGCCAACAGCTCGGGTATGCGTCGGACGATCGTCGCGAAGCACACGGGCTGGTCGCGGATGCAGAGGACGCAGAGCGCCCCGTCGGCGAGAATGCTCCTGTGATCGTCCCAAAACGCGATGCGTTCTTTCTTACTGCGACAGCGACGCGCGCCGTGGTCCTGCGGCAACTCAAAAGAGACAATAACGCATGGGTTTAGCTTATTATCGTCGCCACCGCTGTCAGCACCAATGAATTTGACGCCGCGGAAGGTGAAGCGCGATGGCCTTCCTCGTCCCGCTTGGGCGTTAGTCAGCTGCTGTAGCTCTTCGCGCAGTGGGGCGATGAAATCCTCGCGGAGTAGCCGGAACTGACGGTCGAGGAGTGTCGCGACGCCGGAGGATACTGAATTCGTGTCCCCGACGGACGCAGCGGCGCGTGCGTCCGACATAGACTGCGGCTGCGGCAGATAAGGGTGCCGCTCGCACAGCACCTCGTCCATCGTTGGCAGAACGCGCACGTCCCGAAAGCACTTGTAGTCGTTGTCGTGGCGATCACCTGGAAGGTCGAGACGATCTTCCGTTGACGAGTCGCCCAAGGCTGACGGTCCGTCGTCGAGAAGGACCCGCAGACTCTGCGTAATTGGCAGTTCACGTTCCGCGAGAGCGTCAGCGATGCCTCGCACGTCATTGTCGTCACGCGCTTTGCTTTTGCGGGTCGCGACGTTGATTATGAGTTGCGCGAACGGCGTCGGGTCGCGAATCTTGTCGGGCTCTTCGATCAGTTTGCGAAGGTTTTGCAAGAAACCGACGGTCTCGTACACAGCGTCGAAGAGCTGCTCTATCGGTCCCCTCGCGGTCCCTAAGATCATCTCCTCCGAGCAGAGCAGCTTTAGAAACGGACCAACTGCGTCGTTGAGAAAACTGGGCGACGCGTCCCCACTTATCGCGCGTTTCAGCTGCTTCTTACCATTGTTCGACGTAGAAACGAGAAGATACAGCATGTCGTGGCTATCCTCGAAGGACATCGCGGCTTCGAGGAACTTACGAGGGTCGCCAACCCGATCTTTGAACGGTTCGCCGCTCTTCACCACTGAGTCGAAGAACTTACGCAAATGATCCCCAGGAGCGGCGTTTCGTCCGGCGTCAACGCGTCGACGTGACTGGCCCATATCGTCACGACCACGGCCTCGTCCAGGGCCAGTGCGATCATCCCATCCAGCGCCTCGTGCGACGTGTCCCCCTTCGCCGCGTCCTCGTCCGCCGCGTCCTCCTTTGCCGCGTCCTCGTCCTCGACCTGCGAACATCTTTTTCTCGGAACGAAAGGTGGCGGAGATCGCTTTCTCGTATCACGTCTCGCGCTGGCCTGAGCGTCGGTGGTCCTCGCTCGCGTGGTCGCGAATCGAATGTTTAGCCGCGGCCACGGCGGCTTTTGGATGTCTTGAAAAAGTCGTTCTCGGTGTGGGTGACGCAAGCTCGTTTGTGACCGAAAGGAGTTCGCTCAGAAGGAACCTTATCTGATGTTCGGGGGTGCCAACATTTGCCAAACTGCCAAACTGGAACATTTATCCTGCGTTTGCGGACTCCATCCTTCACTTTCGCGCACGCACGTACATCCGAGTCCAACGCGGTGTGCGGGTTCATCGTCGAGCTCAAGCGTACGCTGACACCACGCGACGCGCCGTCCCGACGTTTCTCTACGCACGATCGCGCCCTCGGGACCTCGCGCGTCTGGAGTTAAAAAAAGGTTGCACCCCCCTCCGGGCTCGGGTTGATCAGGCGATCTAGCTAGCTGGCGCTCAGCATACCGGGGTCGCACACCGGGATCACGCGCGCTTCTTGATACGGCACTGTCGAGCAGACGACATGTCCTCGACCGACGTCCTCCAACCTTCTCCACCCGAGGTCTCGGACGCGACGCTGGCTGCGGACGTGCCCGACAACCTCCTCAACCAGTTGATGGACCAGCACGACGCGGAGCAGCAGCTTCAAAACCTTCAGCTTCAATCCGGCAGCGGAAGTCAGGAGACCGGCACCGAGGCGGCGATTCCACTCCGGCAAGGGACAGGCTCTCCTACGTCACCGATCAGTCTCACTGAGACCATGGACGACATGGACGACACTTACGCGCCGACCGATGACGACGATGAGGAAGAAGATTCGACCGACTCGGTGGAGTTCATCGCGGAGACCCAGGTGCAGGAAGAAGAGATTCAGAGCACGCAGCTCGCGCCTCCCCAATCATCGCAGATGACAGAGTCGCATCAAGTAAGTGCGGCGGCGCCTGTGAGAGATTCAACCGAGGACTCGGAAGAAGCGCTTCGAGCCATCGTCGACCAACAGCGGCGGGCGATCGAAAACGCACAGCGGTTGATGGAAAATGCAGAGCGTGCTCTGCGAGAGAGGAGTGCAAGGCGGGCACGGCAAGAGCAGGGCCCAGAGCCGCGTAACGTACGTCCGCGTGCAAGTCCTGAGCAAGGAAGGCAGGCACCACGTCACAGGCAAGCGTCGATTGATCCATTCGTGATTAACGTCCGGGGAGCGCATACGCCTGACCCTCGCCGGGAACCTGCGCCGCGTCGATTGTCAGCCCATCCTGACCCTTCGGAGATACCTTTGCCACAGAACGAGCAGAGTCTATACGATCAATGGATCGCCACGGCGAATGACATAATTCCGGAGGACGCGAGCGTTTACAGCGACTTTCGCCTCGCTTTTGGCGATGACACGGAGGAGGGGCGGCGGTTCAGGGAAAATGAAATCAAAGCCATATCGCGGATCTTGTTTGATTTCAAGCGAACCAGGCAACCCGGTCAGCATGCCATGTTGAAGGGTCGTGAACGCGAGGGTAAGACCGGCGCGTTGTTTTCGATAGCGCTTGCTGCAATCATCCTGCAATTGCGCGTCGTGATCCTCTGCGCGCCAAACAAAGTGGCACCAGTCGTGGACATGGTGAAAAAGATTCGAGCGGCTGGCTTTGGAAAGTACTGGAATGTGCGACACACCCTGGGGAAAAAGGCGATCCAGGACAACGATATCCCTTCATCGGATGTGGGACAAATATACGTCGCTGCGCTCGGGACCCTCGCTGATTTGAAGAAGGTCAAGCAGTTCATCCAAGGCGAAGCAAGGGGGACGCATCGCACGGTGACGTTGATTGATGAATGCGACGAGCTCACACAGGGTCGAGGGAACAGATCACTCAATGTCCCACATCGTGAAGACCCTGCTAACTACCAGAACTACATTACATCCGATGCACGCGGCGAGGACGAGGAAGATGATGATATCCCCGAAATTGACCCAGACAGTCGACGAGCGACAAGGGGATCTCGCAAGGAAAATATTGCAGCAGCGTCGCACTTCTTCAAAACTGAACTTTTTGAGCAGACACAGGTGTTTGCATGTTCGGCAACGCTCAGTGGCTATGTACTGAATCCCGTCGGCGTGTTCCGAAACGATTTAGTGACTCCGATTTTCATGGTGTACCCCAAGCCGGGATACAGGGGCATCGAGAAATTTGTCATCCCAGAAGGATGCGCCCTCGAGACTGAGGGTAACTTGTCACTGGATCAGTTCAAGGACTCGGAGCCCGTCCAGCGAATGCTGAAGCGTTTTTACGACAGGGAAAACGTCTGTGATGGCGCCCGACTCGAACCGAGGGACACATGTCGAGGCGGTGCAGTCAAACTTCGCGGTATGCTCTTCATTTCATGTTCGCCAAAGGTTAACGTCTACGGAGGTGTTAAATATATCGCCAAAGAGGTTTGCAATACCGTTGACAGCTGGGCAGACGTTCAGGGGTTAGGCATACATGATTCGAAGGAAACTATGTTCGTGTGCTTTGTTGGCAAACCACTCGTCAGATTCGGGAACCAATGGCTCAAGATGCCCTCAGGCGCATCGCTGGAGACAATTTATAATCGCACGGCGCAAGAAGCTCGCAAAGGTTCATTCAGCGGCCTTCAGCTCGGCTCAAACGAACCTTTCAGCAGCGTATGCAAGCATGTTGTGCTGATTGGCTATAACTTGACGCGACGCGCTATGACGGCTGCGTTTCAGCCAGCAGATGAACCCGGCGTGCTGTGCAAGCTACAATACGGCATCCTGACGGCGCCCAAGACTTTGACAATCGACGCAGTGAGTCAAAGGTTCAATCGTGCCTCGCACGACTTTGGAGATTACGAGGTGCCTGGAGCGTATTGTGTCGATGTCGCGATGTCCCCGGTTGCACTCGACATGTGTAAAGAGTTCCGAAAGCTGGAAGATCAAATGGTGGATGAGCAACGTCGCAGTCCAAGCATACACGCCGAGTTCCGGCAGCGGATCGAGGTCTTTGCAATGGGTCTGGAGGACACCAGGGTTTCCAAACGCAATATCCGGTTGGGTGAATTGAGCCGTACAGGTCGCCTGCGGAAAGAAATGATGGAGCGCGAGGCGACCGCTGACAGGGATCCAAAGCTTATCGATTTCAAGCGATGGCTGAGGGAGTATGAACACCGGCCAGGCGAGCTGTTCTCGGAAAATACAGTGACGACGTATTACAGAATCGTGAGACGTTTATTCTTTGATGAAGATGACATCGAGGATATCGAGCGACGTGCAGTTTGCATATGGCGTGGGCTTCATGCGATGCCGAACAGAAATTCATCTCTTGACGACCAGTATAGTGCGATCAGGCGTTTCGTGGAATTCCGTGGTATTGGAGATGAAGCAAATGATGATCACAATGAGGAGGACCAACGGATCTTCGAGGATTGGCTTGCTGAGAACCAGCATCAGCGCGAGGTACAGTAGCGGCGTGAGACACAGCTGAGAGAGCAATAGCAGCAGCGTGAGGAACAACAGCTTGAGAGCCACAGCAATAAAACAACGGTCGTCGACTTATTATTACGCAGTCATCGATATGTTAGAAGACATCCGCCCACTCGTCCGACGTCCCGGCCGCCATCGCGGGCTCCGGATCGTCCCGCTCCACGTACTTCTCGTAGTTACTCGTGTCCTTGTCGTGCTCCAGCACTGGCACCACGGGCGCCGGTATCTCCTTACGGATCAACGCCTTCCAGTCGAGTCCCCCGAACCACGCGTGCCGCTTGAGCTCCAGCAGACCCGCCCGCCCGCACCCGAGACGCTTACTCGGCGTCTTGACCAGCAGCACCTTGATGAGCGAGTTGCACGCAACCGTCGCGCCCCGCGGGGGTTGGTACCGCAGGTTGGTGATGTTATCGTCATTTCGCTCATCGGGGGATCCTCATCGGAGAACGTGGGCAGGCTGGTGACCATCCCGTAGACGAGGTTTACCTTCCTCGTCCTCACGATGACTGCCCTAAACTTTCTGTTGTAATCTAAATGGTAAAACACGACGACTACATGACCCCCTTCTCCGCGTGGGAGGACGTGAGCCCCTACATCCCTCGCCACCTCACCCTCTGGGAAGCTTTCTACGGCGACGGCACGTCCGGTCACCACCTGACCGAGCTCGGGTTCGATGTCATCCACGAGGACGTCGACTTCTTCGCGCACGACCTCGGCGAGTGCCTGGTGACCAACCCACCCTTCAGTGAGCTCCCCCGAATCCTCGCGCGCCTGCGTGAGTTGGGCAAACCTTTCGTCGTGATCATGCCGTATTCGACGCTGACCACGCGATACTTCCGGGACCTGTTCCCCGACATCCAGGTCATCGTGCCTCGGCGGCGCATCCAGTTCAGGAAGTTGGTGGACGGCGTGGAAGTGCCGAGCGGGCGGTGCAGCTTCGACTGCCTGTATTTTTGTTGGCGACTCGGGTTGCCGAGG
>Ga0209710_1002014_pt1 | contig 14603 bp, 14 predicted proteins | sample ArcticOcean_MG_C_5_FD_187436 | JGI IMG/M metagenome (GOLD analysis project Ga0209710, IMG submission 187436) | Marine microbial communities from western Arctic Ocean - ArcticOcean_MG_CB4_138 (SPAdes) (version 2) | ecosystem: Environmental > Aquatic > Marine > Oceanic | place: Arctic Ocean...
CAAGTTCTAAAGGATCAGATGATACCGAGGCAAATACAAGACGGTTCATCGCAACTTCCTTAGAAGGCTGTGTAAATGTCCCAAAAGCCTGCAAATACTCCATCCAACCCAGATTTGCTGAGATGAAAACATCCGCCGGCGCGCCATGTTCAATTTGCCTTGCCAAGATACTGGAAGCCGCAAATGAGAGACGCGGCGTCTGCTTGCTCTGTTTCATAAAATCTGCCGCTATTTCGTCTATTGCAGGTTTTAAGCTAGCTGCCGCATACACATCAAACGTTTGCGCGGTACAAACGCTTGAGCCCACCATGGCAAGAGCCACAGAAAAGAACTGAAGACATCGGATCGCAATTTGAGACATATTAATATTTAGGATCACAGATAAAGCACTTTTTTGTATTTTGATTTCAGATATGATATACCTTACCCAACATAAATGAAAATAACATCAAAGATGAGTAGTACAGAACCAACCCAACTCCCGCTTTCAATTGAAACAAAGCGAAAACGCAATGCTCGGTCACAATTTGGGGCACTCTGCTATCGCGTGACCGATGGAAAAATACAAATCCTTTTAATCAGCTCACGAAGGACAAAGCGGTGGATCCTGCCAAAAGGCTGGCCTGAAAATGGTATGACCCCCGGCGAAAGTGCTGCAAACGAAGCGATGGAAGAAGCGGGCGTCACCGGCATGCTCAATGAACGGCCGCTCGGAGTTTATTGCTATGAAAAAAACGTAGCTAATGGCGAAAATTATCCCTGCATCGTCACTATCTATGCCCTTAAAGTTAAAAAGACTTGGGCAGATTATCCAGAAAAATCTGAGCGGCGCCGTAAGTGGTTTGGCCGCAAAGGCGCTGCAAAGCGCGTGTTTGAGCCTGAGTTAGCACTTTTGATTAAGTCTTTTGATCCATTGCAAGGCGAGTAAACAAACTCCACGCACAGGTTACTTGATTTATTGATACGAATACCTCTAAGACACCTTAACGGGGCATAGGAGCATACGGTTTGATCCGCTTTTCATTAAAATGCAGTCAAGATCACAGCTTTGAAAGCTGGTTCCAATCTTCAGAGGCCTATGAAAAATTAGCTGCTGCCGGGCTACTCAGCTGTATAGATTGTGGCGATAGTCATATTATGAAATCTTTGATGACCCCAAAATTAAGTACTAGAAAACCCAAATCTAAAACCTCGTTAACAGTCCCTATGGGCGATAAAGAAAAGGCCCTGGCCAAGTTAAAGGCCGCAGTCGAAAAAAACTCTGATTATGTGGGTATGAACTTTGCAAGCGAAGCCCGAGCAATGCATGATGGGGAACAGCCTACGCGCTCAATTTATGGTGAAGCCAGACCCGAAGAGGCAAAAGCGCTAATAGAAGACGGAATCCGCGTCGCACCACTGCCCTTCATGCCAAAGCGTCAAACCAATTAATTAAAACCAAATCAGGGGCTACGCCCTTGCCCTTAGTCGTTCAACAGCTTAAAAAAAGGTCTGAACTGCAAAAAGTTGGATACAGAATGCCTCGTTTGGTAATGAAATTTGGTGGTACATCAGTTGCCAACCTAGACCGTATCCGAAACGCTGCAGAGCGCGTTCGGCTGGAAGTGGCAAAGGGCTATGATGTCATAGTGATTGTCTCAGCCATGTCAGGCAAGACCAACGAAATGGTTGGATGGGTCAATGAAACCGCCCAAATGTATGACGCCCGAGAATATGATGCCGTGGTCTCATCAGGCGAAAATGTCACCGCTGGATTGATGGCGCTGACGTTGCAAGAAATGAACATACCAGCGCGTAGCTGGCAGGGCTGGCAAGTACCCGTAAAAACTACCAATGCTCATGCCAATGCTCGCATTGAAGAGATCCCAAGTGCAAATTTGGATGCTAAGTTTTCCGCCGGGATGCGTGTGGCAGTGGTCGCAGGCTTTCAAGGTATCAGTGAAGAAGGCCACATAACCACTCTTGGCCGCGGCGGTTCAGACACAACAGCGGTGGCTTTTGCCGCCGCTTTTGAGGCTGAGCGCTGTGATATTTATACAGATGTTGACGGTGTCTACACCACTGACCCACGCATCTCGGACAAAGCGCGCAAGCTTGAGAAAATCGCCTTTGAAGAAATGCTTGAACTAGCCTCACTTGGAGCAAAAGTTTTACAAACCCGCTCAGTCGAATTAGCAATGCGGTTTAATGTGCGCCTTAGAGTGCTTAGCTCTTTCGAAGAACCGTCAGACACAGCTGGCACATTGGTATGTGCTGAGGAGGAAATAATGGAATCAAATGTTGTTGCAGGCGTAGCTTATAGCCGTGACGAGGCCAAAATGACCTTAATTTCAGTAGCTGACAGGCCAGGCATTGCCGCTGCAATCTTCGGTCCTCTATCAGAAGCAGGCGTAAACGTCGATATGATTGTCCAAAACATCAGCGAAGACGGTCGAACAGATATGACATTCTCCTGCCCTACCGACCAAGTGCTGCGCGCAGAAAAAGCCATGCAAACAGCCAAAGATGCAGGTCACGTCAATTATCATGATCTGGTGGCCGATGAAGCCGTAGCCAAAGTCTCGGTGGTTGGCATCGGCATGCGCAGCCACGCAGGTGTTGCCGCTCAAATGTTTCAGGCCCTACATGCCGAGGGAATAAACATTAAAGTAATAACAACTTCTGAGATCAAGATTTCTGTTCTGATTGAACGGAAATATATGGAATTAGCAGTTCAGACACTGCATGATGCTTTTGAATTGGAAAAAGCGGCCTAGGAACATACTTCTAAATGGCTCAAACATCAGAGAGTGAAAGTCGCAAGCTTCTTGGAGCACTGCGCGATGCCATGGCCGAAGATTCGGCGGGTCAAGCTCGGCTTGATAAAATTGTGCAACTAACCGCCGGATCCATGCGCTCTCAAGTTTGTTCAATTTATCTCTTTCGCGACAGTGAAACCCTTGAGCTTTGCGCAACCGAAGGGCTAAATGCAGCGGCGGTTCACCAAACCAGAATGCGGGTTGGTGAAGGTCTAGTGGGCCGTGTTGCTCGCTTCAGCCGCGTTATCAATACCGCAGATGCACCGTCCGCCAAGGGGTTCCGGTTCATGCCAGAAACAGGAGAGGAAATTTATTCCTCCTTTCTTGGAGTACCAATCCAACGGCTAGGAGAGTCGCTTGGAGTGCTGGTAGTTCAATCCAAAGAAGCCCGCGAATTTTCAGCTGATGAAATCTATGCGCTTGAGGTTGTAGCTATGGTGTTGGCTGAAATGACCGAACTGGGTGCCTTTGTGGGTGATGGTGATGCCCTTTCTCCGCGACATAAAAATCCTTTTATATTTCGAGGTCTAAGCGGTCAGGAGGGCGTCTCGGAGGGCGTGGTCTATCTGCATGAACCGCGTGTTGTGGTCACAAACCCAATCGCTGACGACCCCGAAGTTGAGAAAAATCGCCTTGAAGACGCACTAGGTAAGTTGCGGATCTCCGTAGATCAGATGCTTACAGATGCCCAAATAGGTGATGGCGAGCACTTGGAGGTTTTGGAAGCCTATCGCCTATTTGCTCATTCTAAAGGCTGGCGGCGGCGGATGGAGGAAGACATCCAACGCGGCTTGTCAGCAGAAGCCGCTGTAGAAAAAGAGCAGTCCACAGCCCGAAGCCGAATTGGACAATCCAAAGACGCCTATCTCCGCGAACGCCTGCATGATCTCGATGATCTGTCCAATCGCCTTTTACGCTTGCTCACCGGACAAGGCAAAAATACCGGCGCGGAGGTACCACAAAATCCTGTTTTGGTAGCGAGAAATATTGGTCCTGGTGAATTACTTGATTATGGCCAGAACCTGTGCGGAATCGTGTTGGAAGAGGGGTCGGTCGGCTCACATGCCGCGATTGTGGCGCGGGCCTTGGCCATTCCCTTGGTCATTCACGCGAAGGGAATCGTTACAGAGGCCCTTAATGGCGATAGCATTATGGTGGATGGTGATCAAAGTACGGTGCATCTGCGTCCCGATGAGGGAGTGCAAAAAGCTCTTCAAGATAAAATCGCTATGATGCAACAGGCGGCGGATCGTTATGTAAAGATTCGTGAGAAGCCAGCTCAGGCAAAATGTGGCACAATCGTTGAACTGCTAATGAATGCGGGCCTGATGGCTGATTTACCATCTCTGCACAGCTCAGGCGCCGAAGGTGTGGGTTTATTTCGAACTGAGTTGCAGTTTTTAACCCAAAACAAAATGCCTAAACGTGCCGAGTTAGTTGCACAATATACCCGTGTTATGGACGCTTCCGAAGGCCGTAAGGTAGTATTTCGCACGCTCGATATTGGCTCCGACAAAGTACTTCCCTACATGGCGCCACAAGATGAACCCAACCCAGCCATGGGCTGGCGTGCAATCAGGGTAGGATTAGATAAACCAGGTATTTTACGCATGCAGCTACAGGCTTTGTTACGCGCCACAGCGGGGCGCGATTTGACTGTGATGTTCCCATTTGTTGCCCAATATGACGAGTTTAGCCGCGCCAAAGCCGAGTTGGAACGCGCCAAGGCGCGAGAAATAAAATTAGGCCATACTTTACCTAAAAATATCCAAGTTGGGGCTATGTTGGAGACCCCGTCTTTGGCTTTTGCCCCCAATCGGTTTTTTGAAGAAGTCGACTTCCTCTCCATCGGTGGAAATGATCTCAAACAATTCTTTTTCGCCGCAGATCGCGAAAATGAACGGGTGCGTAAACGTTACGATACACTAAACACAAGCTTCCTTAACTTTTTAGAGCAAATTGTAGGCCGAGCCCACAGCAGCAAGACTCAATTGTCATTTTGTGGCGAGGATGCTGGCCGACCGCTGGAAGCAGCTTGTTTTGCGGCTCTTGGCATCCATACTCTATCTATGCGCCCGGCATCCATTGCCCCAGTCAAGCATTTGATCCGGCGCATTGACCTAAAAGAATTAAAGAGTGTGATTGATAAGGCCCGAGACAATGGGCTTCAATCGGTTCGCGCTTCAGTCGTAGAATGGATGGAACTCAACAGTTAAGCACCACGTACATGCCCTGTGACACCGGCCCAAGTGCCAGGCACGAGGGCCATGCCCAAAACGCGATTTGGGTTGGTAGGCGGTGGCATATGTACACCTGGCAATATATTGAAACCAAAGCGTTTGTAGTAGGGGGCATCCCCCACCAGCATCACCCTGCTCCATCCGTGAGCCAGAGCAACGGCAAGGCTTTCACGGATCAAATATTCACCAAGCCCCTCACCTTGCCGTGTCGGATGAACAGCTATCGGCCCAAGCAGCAAACTTTGCGCATCACCCACAATAACGGGCCAATAACGGATTGCAGCAGCTAAAATACCATTGGCATCACGCGCAACATGTGACAGCGAACTTATTGGCGGCACTCCATCGCGAAGACGGTAAGAGGACAAAGCTTCTCTACCGGGCGCAAAGCACAAATCATAGAGTGCTTCGACATCCCACCAATCACCTTCTACCTCGCGGTTTAAATGATACACCGCCCTGCCCTTCTTTCCTTTTGCAACTGGCCTAGCACGCGGTTACCCTCTCCGCAAACCAACAGGAGACCCAATGTTCTACCGCCCCAAAGATGGCCATCGCCTGCCACATAATCCATTCAATGCCATCATAACACCCCGCCCAATTGGCTGGATATCGACGCAAGATAGCTCGGGAAACCGCAATTTAGCCCCCTATTCATTTTTCAATGCAGTCGCCTATGTGCCGCCACAGGTCATGTTCGCCTCGACTGGCGCCAAGCTAGATCAAGATGGTACTAAAGACAGTGTGAGCAACATCCGCCAAACAGGCATGTTCTGCGTCAATATCGTTGAATACGCCATGCTAGATGCAATGAATGCCTCTTCTGCCAGTTTGGCTAAAAGTGAAGATGAATTTGATAAAGCGGGATTGGAAGGAATCGCTTGCAACACCATCACAGGATTTCGAGTGGCAAATGCGCCAGCCAGTTTAGAATGCAAGCTGACCCAAATTGTTCAGTTGCCTGGAGAAGCCAATTTCACCGTCTTTGGCGAGGTAACCGGCGTACATATGCGCGATGATTGCATGGTGGGCGGCTTGTTTGACGTTCGCAAATTCAAGCCACTGTCACGCTTAGGCTACAAAGATTATTCAGTAGTAGATAATATTTTTTCACTCAGCCGCCCGGATTGATGATCCAAGCAGCTGAGTGTCTTTGTTAGTGTCCAGCAGCTAAAATTCCAGTGCGCACACCATAATCCACGGCGACCTCATAGTCTGGATCATCATCACTATCTACGATCAAATGCCCTGCTTTACTCAGCAGATAATGACAATCTTTACTGAGGTGACGTAATTGAATGCGCTTGCCAGCTTCTTCATATTTCAGAGCTACAGCTTCAATCGCCTGCAATGCAGATTGATCAGCAACACGGCTATCAACAAAATCGACAATCACCTTTGTAGGATCATCATTTGGAGTGAATAGTTCCGAGAATCCTTCTGAGGAGCCAAAGAATAATGGACCGCGGATCTTGTAAACCTTAGTGCCATCCGCTTCCATAGACCGGTTTGCATGGATCCGCGTCGCGTTCTGCCACGAATAGGCCAAGGCCGAGACGATCACGCCAACAACCACAGCAATCGCAAGGTCAGTCATAACTGTCACAACCGTGACCAAAATAATTACAAAGGCATCGGTCAAAGGAACCTTACGCATGATTTTCAGACTGTTCCAAGCAAAGGTACCAATCACAACCATGAACATAACTCCTACCAAAGCAGCTAGCGGAATTTGCTCAATCAAGGGTGAGGCCACCACAATAAAGGCCAGCAAAAAAAGGGCCGCAGCAATTCCGGCGATCCGCGTACGACCACCAGATTTCACATTGATCATAGATTGCCCAATCATAGCGCAACCGCCCATACCCCCAAAAAAACCAGTGACAGTATTGGCGATGCCCTGCGCAATGCTTTCTTGGCTGGCTCCGCCCCGCTTGTTGGTGATATCACCCACAAGGTTGAGCGTCAGCAAACTTTCTATCAGACCAATAGCGGCCAATATCCCAGCATAGGGAAGGATGATCCAGAATGTTTCCAAGGTAAACGGCACGCTTGGAATATGAAACTTCGGAAAACCACCTTCAATACTAGCCAGATCTCCAACCCGCGGCACGTCAATTCCAAACGCAATAACAATAATAGCAATAATACCGATTCCAGCCAAGGGTGCCGGAATGGCTTTGGTTAGTTTTGGCATGCCCCAAACTATTACCATTGTCAGAGCCACTAGGCCCATCATGAGCAACATGGGTAGCCCCGACAGCCACTCACCACCAGACATACCATGGCCACTATTAACAACAGTACCGGGGACCTTAAATTGTGTCATTTGCGCTAGAAAAATTACAATGGCCAACCCGTTCACAAAGCCTAGCATCACTGGATGCGGCACCAGTCGGATAAATTTGCCCCATTTCATAATCCCAACCACAATCTGGATCAGCCCCATTAGCACCACGGTTGCAAAAAGATATTCCACCCCATGTTGCGCTACCAGTGCCACCATCACTACGGCCAAGGCCCCTGTAGCACCAGAGATCATCCCGGGCCGTCCACCTATCAAAGCGGTAATAAGGCCTACAATAAAAGCCGCATATAGCCCCACTAAGGGATGGACGCCTGCCACAAAGGCAAAAGCAACCGCCTCAGGCACTAAAGCTAAGGCGACAGTAAGGCCAGCCAATAGCTCAATACGAATGCGGCCTACAGTTATTGGCTCACCAGCACTAAGATTAAAATCAGCAAAAGAGGGTCTGGCCGCCAATGCAGCCAACAAGACACGAGACATAATGGGAAACCTTTTTAGTCAGATAATTTTATATGTTGGGGCCTCATAACATATATTTCGCTGAGGTCACGGCATTCTTATAATCGCCCCGATTGCAATCTTGGTACTGATGCACCAGTTATGCGATAATATCACGTAAATGCGATTTTTTTTAGGGAATTCTGGCCATGCGCAACACAAAAATTGGGATCATAGGCGGATCTGGACTTTATGATATCGACGGATTACAGAACCCAACATGGCAGAAGATCGGAAGCCCTTGGGGTACTCCATCCGATGAGATATTGACTGGAACTCTGGAGGGCGTAGACATGGCATTTTTACCCCGCCATGGACGTGGACATGTCCACTCGCCTAGCAGCGTGCCTTACCGCGCCAACATTGACGCATTCAAACGGCTTGGAGTTACAGATGTGATCAGCATCAGCGCCTGCGGTTCGTTTCGTGAAGATATCGAGCCTGGGCATTTTGTGATCGTGGATCAATTTATTGACCGCACCACTGCGCGTGAAAGCTCTTTTTTTGGGACGGGTTGCGTTGCACATGTGAGTGTAGCACATCCTACCTGTCAGCGCCTATCACAGGCCTGCCAAGAGGCAGCAGTTGCCCAAGGGATCACCGCACACTGTGGTGGCACCTACCTGGCGATGGAGGGGCCACAATTCTCATCCTTAGCTGAAAGCAGTTTGTACCGCGATGTTTGGGGCTGTGATGTTATTGGCATGACTAATATGCCCGAAGCCAAGTTGGCCCGAGAGGCTGAGCTGTGTTACGCTTCCATCGCCATGATTACCGATTATGATAGCTGGCATCCCGATCACGGCGAGGTGGACGTGAAAGAGATCATCAAAACATTGAAGGGAAATTCCGCCCAGGCCAAAGGGCTTATCTCCCACCTGCCCGCATCGATGGTTTCTGAGCAGGCTAATTGTCCACAAGGTTGTGATAAATCACTCGAATTTGCCATATTGACAGCCCCCGAAATGCGGGCCCCAGCCTTGCTAGCCAAACTGGATGCGGTTGCAGGGCGGGTACTCTGACCCGTTTGGCACCCCCTTGCGCGGGTTGCTTTAGACAATCATGGTGGAAAATGCGTTTTCAACTTCGCACTGTGGGTTTGGGGACAACAGATTTTAAAACCCTAGAAGAGTAGAACCCGCAGACACAGCCCTTGTCTTTGGTAAAATTATGCGTGTTGAAGTGATATCACCCTTGCATGCCGAACGCGTGAATGCAGCGCGTGGGCCAGAAACATATTGAGCGCGGCTCAAGGTCCGCACTAATAGGATAAGCAGAGAAGTAGCTAGTTTAGGCTGAAATATTGGTAGTTTTATCCGCGTCACCCCATTGAGGAACCCAGTTCACAGACATAAGATCAGATCAATTAAAATGAGGCTATCATGAACACTGTAGGCGATTATATTCGCACAATCCCCAACTTCCCACATGCGGGCATCATGTTTCGAGATGTGACAACATTGTTTGCTGATCCTAGGGGTTTACGCTTGGCGATTGACCAAATGCTGCACCCTTATGCGGGGATTAACCTGGATAAAATCATCGGGCTTGAAGCGCGAGGCTTTATCTTAGGTGGCGCAATTGCGCATCAGCTGGGTAAAGGTTTCATCCCCATCCGCAAACAAGGCAAGCTACCCGGAGAAACCATTTCGCAGGCCTATACCCTAGAATATGGTGAGGCAGTAATGGAAATCCACGAAAATGCTATCGAACCAGGAGAAAAAGTACTCATGGTTGATGATCTTTTAGCTACAGGCGGAACTGCGCAAGCGGGACTAAAGCTGCTTGAGAAGTTAGGTGCCGAAATTATAGGCTGTTCTTTCGTGATTGATCTTCCTGACTTGGGCGGTCGTAAATTGTTAGAATCTATGGACATGCGGGTCCATACGCTCTGTACTTTCGCAGGCGATTAACCGGCTTCGGTCTTGCCACGCCGATCATGCCGGATGGAGGCATAAAGCACATGGGTTCGCCAGCGCCCGGCAATTTGCAAGTAACTTTGGGCCACACCTTCGTATTTGAATCCACAGTTTTCTAATAACCCACGGGACGGTAGATTTTCAGGTAGACAAGCCGCTTCTACCCTGCTGAGATCTAGCTTACGAAAAGCATGCAAAACCACACTATTAACCGCTTCTTTCATATAGCCTTGGCGGGCATAAGCTTGCCCAGTCCAATAACCCAAGGTTCCTGCTTGCGCAGGACCGCGTCGAATATTATCGAGAGTCACAGCGCCAATCAGAGCTCGATCAGTTTTGCGGATCAAAAACAGTGGGCAACCGCTGCCGTTTTTAACTGCACGTTGGGCCCAATACACCCGATTTTTAAAATTTTTAAGCATCAGGTGTTCATCCGACCACACCGGATCCCAGGGCGATAAAAAATCACGGCTGTCCGACCGCAGCTGTACCCAATGGTTAAAATCATTGTGATGCGGCGGCCGCAAAATCAACCGCTCTGTCTCAATTATCAGCTTTGGAGATCGCCCAAACATCACGCCACCAATCGGGCCTGTAATTTTTCAACAGCAGGAGCATCAGCCACTGGACCATAAAGCGCCATTGCCGCAGGTGCGCCAGCAGACATCAATCCCGCAAAATTACGTACAGTTTCAGTGGTCACACCATCAATCTGTGCCACAACTTCATCCAATGATGGGATACGGTCCCAGATAGCAACCATCCGCGCCAATCTCTCCGCCCGCGACGACGGGCTTTCCAATCCCATTAGCAACCCCGCCTTCATCTGTGAGCGCGCGCGGGCCACTTCGACCTCACTCATATCATCTGCAGCGCGTTTAAGCTCATCCATGGTAATGTTTGCCAGCTCAGCAACTTTGTCCCCGGACGTACCCGCATACATTGTCAGAGTACCCGTATCGCAATATGCACCAGCGCTGGCAAAAATAGAATAACAGAGTCCACGCTTTTCGCGTATTTCCTGAAATAGTCGAGACGACATGCCACCACCAAAAGCCGTGGCAAAAACTTGCGCTGTATAAATGTCTGGGTTTTTATAGTTGGGACTTTCAAAGGCCAAAGCAAAATGAGCTTGCTCTAGGTCTTTTACCTGGCGTATTTCCCCTCCTTGAAAATGGCCTGGTAAAACAGGTGATTGCTTGCGTGCTACTAAATCTCCAAAAATTTCTTCACATTGCAACACAATTTTGTCGTGATCCACGGCACCTGCCGCAGCCAAAATCATCTGATTTGCACCATAATTTTCGGAAACAAAAGTTGAAAGATCCCACTTCTTGAAATTAGCCACCCGCTCTTCGGGCCCGAGGATCGAACGACCCAAAGGTTGATCTGGGTAAGACACCTCTTGCAACCAATCGAAAATAATATCGTCAGGCGTATCGAGCGCCTGGCCTATTTCAGACAGGATCACACCACGTTCGACCTCAATTTCTGCTGGGTCAAAGATTGGATTGAGCACGATATCAGATACAACATCTAAGGCTAACGCCACATCACCGGCCAAGACCCTCGCATAATAGGCCGTCATTTCGCGGCTGGTATAAGCGTTAATATAGCCACCCACATCCTCAATAGCTTCAGCAATCTGGACCGAGTTTCTCCGTGAGGTACCCTTAAAAGCCATATGCTCTAGGAAGTGCGCGATCCCGTTTTGCTCGATCCGTTCATGCCTACCACCAGCATTTACCCAAATTCCAACAGAAGCAGATTTCAGCCCTGGCATATTTTCGGTTACAATACGAAAGCCGTTTTTTAGGTGATGGGTTTGTACGGTCAAGGTGCAATACGCTCGCGAATAAGGGATTTCATCTTCTGCAAATTATTGGGCATGTCAGTAAATCGTTCTGGCCTGTCAAATAAATCTGCAAACCAGCGTGGCAAAACAGGCAGCATGCCCGTGGCAGCCTCAACTGCATCCGGGAATTTGGCGGGATGTGCGGTTGCCAAAGTGATCATAGGCGAGGAACCCAAGTTATCATGTCCAACCTTAACACCTACGGCTGAATGTGGGCAAAGGACTTCACCAGTGGTTTCAAAAATAGCTTTAATGGTGGCACTGGTCTCTCCCTCCATGCTACTTCCACTATCAAAATGGTTTCGCAGCACCTCAAGCGCACCCTGACTTATGCCAAAGCCACCCTGCTTCATCTCACCCATTAATTGTGCTATAGCACCACCATCGCGATCGTATGCATCAAACAAAGCCCGCTCAAAATTGGAGGATACCTGAATATCCATCGAAGGGGTGATCGTGGGAAATACTGTATCCATATCGTAACGGCCAGTTCTAATAGCACGGTGCAAAATGTCGTTGCGATTGGTAGCGATGACTAAACGGTCAATCGGCAGTCCCATCCGCTTGGCAATGTAGCCCGCAAAAATATCGCCAAAATTACCCGTAGGCACGGTGAAAGACACTTTGCGATGCGGTGCGCCCAGCGCTGTGGCAGAACTGAAGTAATAAACCACCTGGGCCAGGACACGAGCCCAGTTGATTGAGTTCACCCCCGCGAGTTTGACACCATCACGGAATTTAAAGTCATTAAACATGTCTTTTAACATCCCCTGGCAAGTATCAAATGTCCCATCCATAGCAATGGCGTGGACGTTCGATTCAGTTGGTGTTGTCATCTGGCGACGTTGCACCTCAGAAACCCGACCATTGGGGAACAAAATAAATATATTAACTGCAGCAAGCCCCCGGAAGGCCTCAATTGCTGCTGCTCCAGTATCACCAGAGGTTGCCCCAACAATCGTGACTTTCTCACCACGGCGGTTCAAAGAAATCTGGAATAATTGGCCAATTAACTGCATAGCAAAATCTTTGAACGCCAAAGTTGGGCCATGAAACAATTCCAGCAGGTAGTGATTTTGGCCCAATTGCACCAAAGGCGCGCGGGCCACGTGGCCAAAGCCAGCATAGGCAGTTGTTATCGCTTCCATCAGTTCGGTATCTGAGAAACTGTTGCCCACAAAAGGCTGAATCACCCGAAAGGCAATCTCTTCGTAGGGCAAGCCTGCCATAGCAGCGATGGCAAAATGGCTCATCTTAGGGATAGCTTCAGGCACATAAAGACCACCATCACGAGCAAGACCCGTCAACATTGCATCTTCAAATGACAAAATAGGAGCATTACCACGAGTCGAGATATATTTCATTACCTTAGCCTTACGGTTTAGTGTTAGGGGATCGGTAAAGGAAATATCCACTCATTCCAAGCCAGATAAGTGCTAAAGAGAACCAAGTGATCGCATAATTCAAATGGTCATTGGGAATATTAGATACCATCTTGGGCAGTGGTGTGGCGTCATCTTTATCAAAGCTACTCTCGCGTAGTACCAGTAAAATCGGCTTGGCATTCAGATGCGCGGCTAAGCTAGGCACATCACGCGCAAACCAGATGTTAGCCTCAAGATCATTACTTGGCGTGAAGCCATCAACTTCCTCCGGCCATTGCAGGTTGCCAATCACCTGGCCCACACCATCAGGGGTGCTGGGCATTGGGGCACGCACTGAGGTAAAACCACGATCCACCATAATAGTTCGCCCATCTGTAAGCTCAAACGCTGTGATTAAGCGGTACCCAGCGCCGTATATTTTCTGGGACACCAGCACCCGTACTGTGGAACCAATGTAGCGCCCCTGTGCATTGACCGGGAGCAAAGAATGAGCCTGCGGTTCGACGCTTTGGGGTACATCAATGACAGGAGCTAGGATCTTATTTTCAATACTGCTTAAAACAGCATTCTTCCAAGCTAGTCGTTTCATTTGCCAAACTCCGAGGCTCAGCAAAATAGCTGTCCCCAGAACGCCAAACAGAACCATTCCCCAAAACCGCATATTTTTCCCTTTAAACTGCAAAAGGGCAGCTTACCGCCGCCCTTTATAAAATTCTATCTTTTCCCATTGCCATAAGACGCTGGTTTAGCCAGCCCAAAGATAGACAGCTGCAAACAAAAATAGCCACACCACGTCCACAAAGTGCCAATACCAAGCAGCTGCTTCAAAGCCAACGTGATCTTTAGGTGTGAAATGCCCTTTGCCTACACGGATCAGACAGACAAAAAGAAAGATCGTGCCAATCAAAACATGCATACCGTGAAAGCCTGTAGCCATGAAAAAGTTGGCAAATGTTATGGAGCCTGAGAAGGTCCAACCATCCACAACGACCAATTCACGATATTCATAAACCTGGAAGGCTGTGAACACAGCGCCAAAAATGATGGCAAGGATCAAACCAGTACGTAAATCTTTCCGATTGTTGTCATGAACCAATGCATGATGGGCCCAAGTGGCCGCACAACCAGATATCAGCAACAGCAAAGTATTAATCAATGGCAATTCAAAGGCGTTGATGTGGTGATATTCAGGCTTCAAATACTCTGTGCCTGCATATTCATACATCGGGTAGAGCTGGTGCTTAAAGAAGCTCCAGAACCAAGCGGAGAAGAACATGATCTCGGACATAATAAATAGAATAAACCCATAGCGCAGGCCTATTTGAACAACTGGTGTGTGATCGCCGATATGGCTTTCTGTCACAACTTCACTCCACCAAACATACATAACGTACAGCACACCAACAAAGCCTGCTAAAAATATATAGGGCCCGCTCCCATGCATCCAAAGGATAGCGCCCGTCAGCATTACTAGAGCAGCTAACGCGCCTAAGAGCGGATTAACCGAAGGCTGTAGAATGTGATAATCGTGGTTCTTTTCATGTGCCATAGTTGGGCCTCGTCGAACTTAGTTTCGTTGTATGGGTGTATCGAGCTGCAA
>Ga0209710_1002022_pt1 | contig 14594 bp, 14 predicted proteins | sample ArcticOcean_MG_C_5_FD_187436 | JGI IMG/M metagenome (GOLD analysis project Ga0209710, IMG submission 187436) | Marine microbial communities from western Arctic Ocean - ArcticOcean_MG_CB4_138 (SPAdes) (version 2) | ecosystem: Environmental > Aquatic > Marine > Oceanic | place: Arctic Ocean...
TTTAAGGCCTTCCAACTTCCATCAATATGAATATAATAACCGCTTATATTTTTATTAAAAGCAGCAAAGTTTCCTTCGAACCACAGGGGCATAAAAACATTATCTTTATGTACTTTTCTGATGACTTTATTCCATAAATTATATTTTTTTGCATCAATAAGGAGGTGATCTGTTTCTTTATTATCATAACCCGCACGATTTAAACCTTTAGGCGGTATAAGATTAGAATTAAAAATTTTATTATAGATTTCTGGATTTCTAATACCGACCCAAGTTAATCCATATAATTGAAAATCACCTGCCTGAATATCTTTAAAATATGTTCCCCAATCTAGAGATTTAATAACTAGTTTCACGCCAATAATTTCTAATTGTTTTTGAATTACAGTTGCAATCTTTACTCTAAAGGGGTCAGTTGAGGTTTTAAGGGTAATTACAATTGGATCAATAATTCCAATCTCCTTGATATAATCTTTTGCTAGATTAGGATTGTATTCAATCGTATTTATTTTTTCACTAGCCCAATGCTCAGGAGATAGAATTTGATTTGCAATTCTTGTTCTATCATTCAAAAAATAGTCTATCAATGATTGACGATCTATTGCTAAAGCTAAAGCTTTTCTAAAAAAAGGGTCTTTTAATAATGAATCATTAAAATTAAATCCAATATAAGATACATTCGATCCAAATTCTTTTAAGGTAGATATCTTATCTTCAGCCTCAAGAAGCTTAATCATTTCCAGAGGTAAATCATTTTGTAATAAATCAATTTCATTATTAATAAGCTTTAAAACCCGAACAGTTGGATCTTTGATATGAATAAATTCAATAATCTGGCCATCACTTATTCTTTTGATCTTTAAATGAGGTACATTGCTTACAAAAGAAAAGGGGCCTGAGCCAACAGGTCGAACAGAGAAGTTATGTTTTTTATTAATTAACTCTGCAGGTAATATAAAAAAATTTAAACGAGATAAAAAATTTACATCTTTATGATTTAACTCAATAATAAAAGAATTATCAGAAGTCTTCTTAACATTATTTATATTTTTAAATTCAGTAAAAAATCTGGAGGTTTCTAAGCCCCTTAATGTTTTTAGGGTTACGAGAATGTCATTAATATCCATAGTTCTTAAATCATGAAACTTTGGTAAATTTTTCTTTATTGTAAATTTATATTTGAGTGAATTTAATTCTTGCCAATTCACTAATTTAGACTGAGGTTGAAATTGTTTATCAAAATAAAAAAAAGGCGAAAATAGTAATTCAGACAACCTCTCTGAAGCCGCATCAGATTGAAATCTAGGATCTAAGTTCTGAGGCTCTTGGGCAATAGCAAATAATATATTTTTATTATTTGTGTCATCTGTACAGCTAGATAATAGAAAAACATAAAGAACCAGAAAGAAAGAAAACCTTTTCGAAAGTTCTTTAATCACCATATTTAAAGGTTGCCATTGATTCAATATGAGATGTATGAGGAAACATATTTAAAACTCCAGCTGTTGAAAAACGATACCCTTTTTGCTCAACTAAAATTCGAGCATCTCTTGCAAAAGTAGCGGCATTACATGAGATGTAAATAATTAATTTTGGTCTTACGCTAGAATCAATCATATTAATTAAGTTAAAGGCGCCCTCTCTCGGTGGATCTATTATCCACTTATCTGCCTTACCTAGTTCCTTTAATTGTTCAATACGAATATCAAATAAGTTAATATTTTTGAACGTTAGAAATTTATCAAGTTTATTTTTTTTTGCATTAATATTGCCTGTCTTTACAAGTGCAGCATCTCCCTCAATTGCTGTTATTTTTGCCCCAGAAGTTGCTAATGGAAGAGAAAAATTACCTACCCCAGAAAAAAAATCAAAGATCACATCGTTATTATTTGGTTTTGTCACTGTGTAAATTTTTCTAATAAGAACTTGATTAATGTAAGGGTTTATTTGTATAAATCCAGTTGGATTAAATAAATACTTTATTCCAAACTCAGGATTCTCATAGAATATTTCTTCGGAAGACTTCTGTAATAATGGCTTAACAGTATCAATTCCTTTTGCTTGTGTCCAAAATTCAATCCCATGCAACCCCTCAAATTTACTTAACTTTTCAATATCACTATCAGTGAAATTTTCTAAGATTCTAAGAACTAAAATATGTCTTTTTTTATTTGAAGCATACTCAATTTGTGGAATTTTATCTTTAATAGTAACGCCTTTGATGAGCTTTTGAAGTGGTAATATTAATTCAGATATTTTAGTGGGTAGCACAGGGCACGCTGTCATATCAGTCAGAAAATGTGACAACTTTTCATTAAAGCCAATTAAAACTCTGTTCTTCTTCTTTACAAATTTAACTCTTAGTCTTGCTTTATGCCGATAGTGCATTTCGGGGCCAAAAATAGGTCTTAATATTTCGTTTGGCTTTATTTTTCCAACATGCCGTAATGTATCCTCATAAGATTTTTGCTTTAGTGCTAATTGTGATGAAATTTCAATATGCTGCATTGAGCATCCCCCGCAAACACCATAAACACCACATTCTGGCTTAACTCTCTGAGATGAAGGATTTTTAATATCAATCGATTTTGCAAATAAAAGCTCTTTTTTCTTTTTTAAAATCCTAAAACGAACTTTTTCTCCAGTAATGGCGTTGTCAATAAATATTATTTTATTATCAATGTGCGATATACCTCTGCCTTCGTAGTCCATAGATTTAATAACAGTTACATCATCAATTTGAGAAGTCATAATTAATTACCCCACGCTTTAATAAAATTAATCCAATGTGGCTTTTTATACCCTAATAATGTTTTACGAAAGCTTTCAATCTCATTATTGTAAAAATCAAAATTAATATCGCCTTTTATAAATAAATACCTTAAAAAAACTAAATAAGTATTTGCTACATCGGTTTCACAGTAGTTTCTTATTGAGTCAATACCTCCATTTAAATACGTTTCCCAAACCTGGCCACCGTCCATATCCAACTTTCCAGGAAAACTACATAGCTTACAAATATGATCTAAAGATGCATTACTTCTTCCGTTATATAGGGCAAAAAAGTCCATTAGATCTAAATGCCTTTTATGATAACGGCTTAGATAATTATTCCATTTAAAATCTGCATTATTTTCTCCTGTGTCAAAATAATTATTAACCTGGATATTATTTGCTAGAGCTCGATAATTAAGAACAGGCAAATCAAACCCTGAACCATTCCATGTAACCAAATTAGGAGTATATTTCTCAACTCCATCAAAAAATCTTTTAAGTAAACCTGCTTCATCAGTTTCGTTGGAACCTATTGACCATATCTCTAGGTTATCATTAGTTTTTAAAACGCATGAAATTGCAACAATTTTTTGTAAATGATGCGGGAGAAAATCGTGACCTACTTTTTGTCTTCTTTGGTAAAGTGCAATTTGAACCACGTCTTTATCTGTAACATCTGAGTCTAAGTTATTGAGCTTACGAATTGCTTCAATATCAGGGACGGTTTCTAAATCAAAAACAAGGGTCGGTGTCACAGCTTAAGAAGGAAACAAACCAGTTGATAGATAACGGTCACCACGATCACAAGCAATAGAAACAATAGTAGACCCTGGATTATCCCTGGCTAATTTAAGAGCAATGAAAAGTGCCCCTCCAGTTGAGGCTCCAGAGAAAACTCCCTCTGTCTTTGCAAGTTTACGTGCTGTTTCTTCAGCATTTTTTTGACTAACCAGTTCAATATGGTCAATGTTTTTATCCGTAAATATTGACGGTAAGTATTCATCTGGCCATTTTCTAATGCCAGGAATCTGCGCGCCATCTTCCGGCTGCACGCCAATTATTTTGATATCTGGATTTTTTTCTTTAAGAAATTTTGAGGTGCCCACTATGGTCCCGGTAGTTCCCATGCTTGAAACAAAATGCGTAACATTTTGGTTTGTATCGCGCCAAATCTCTGGTCCTGTTCCATTATAGTGGGCCATAGGATTATCTTGATTTCCAAATTGATCAAGAACAATTCCTTTGCCTTCTTCCTGCATCTTAAGAGCCGTATCCCTAGCAAGTTCCATGCTTCCATCTGCAGAGGTTAAAATTAATTTCGCGCCAAATGCTTTCATCGTCTGTTTACGCTCAGCAGATTGATTCTCAGGCATAATTAAAATCATTTTATACCCCTTCATTGCTGCAACCATAGCAAGGGCTATCCCTGTATTTCCTGAAGTAGCTTCAATTAAAGTGTCTCCGGGCTTGATTTGGCCTCTTAATTCAGCTTGGTTTATCATTGAATAAGCTGCACGATCTTTAACTGAGCCAGCAGGGTTATTTCCCTCTAATTTTAGATAAACTTCTCCAGCATCGATACCAACAAGTCGCTGAATTTTGGCAAGGGGAGTATTTCCTATGGTTGATTCTAAATTATTCACTTATTTGAGTCCTACAATAAATATATATAGTAAGCACTAAAAATATAAAATACCAAAGGAAAGCTAATTGAGGCAATGTGAGTCCAAATAAAAGCCAATCAATTTTTGAGCAATCGCCAGCTCCTTGAAATAGTAAATTAAATGCCTGGGTAAGCGGAAAATTATCAAACATATACCCAAGGTCTACTCCGCATTCTGCCGGTATCTTAATCCAACCACCTTGAATTAAAATATGTCTTAAGGCAAAAATTATTCCTATAACATTAACTAATGAAAGTATTATTAAATGAGATAATTTAGCTAATTTAGTGGGCTTAAGGAAAGCAAAAAATAAGAAAGCAAATGCAGTAATTATAAATATAATTCTCTGAGTGATGCATAATGGGCATGGCTCTAAATCATATTGAATTTGTATAATAATCGCAGCAACAATTAGAATAAAGGCCAACAGTGAAGCCAATAAATTGATTTTTTTAAATGTAAAATAACTTTGCATATACTTTAAATAGTCGATCTAAACATCATATAATTAATAAAAAAGAGATTTATATTGAACACACCTATAATAAACGACTTTAATTCTTATGAAACAAAAATTTTCTCTGTTTCAGAAATAAATAAGTTAGTAAAAGATATTCTCCAGCACAATTTTCCTATAATTTTAATCAAAGGTGAAGTATCAAATTTTATTGAAGCAAGCTCAGGGCACTGGTATTTCTCACTAAAAGATAGCAATGCTCAAGTCAGGTGCACAATGTTTAAAGGGAAAAATAGTCGGGTGAAGTGGAAACCACAAAATGGTGACTCGATTGAGGCAGAATGTAAAATAGGTCTTTATGAAGCAAGAGGTGAGTATCAATTAAATATTGAATCTCTTAAAAAGTCAGGATTGGGCGGCTTATTCGAAGAATTTAATCTCTTAAAAGAAAAATTAACTGCCGAGGGGCTGTTTAATGAAGATAATAAAAAAACTATGCCAAGCTTTGTTAAAAGTATTGGGGTTATAAGTTCTCCTGATGGAGCTGTAATAAGTGATGTAATTTCAACATTAAAAAGAAGGAATAAATTACTAAATATAATAATTTATCCAACTTCAGTTCAAGGATCAGGGTCTGTTGATGGGATAATAAATGCTTTAAATACTGCGAATGTAAGAAATGAAGTTGATTTAGTTATTCTTGCCAGAGGTGGTGGTTCAATTGAAGACTTATGGTCTTTTAATGATGAAAATGTAGCTAGATGTATATCTCAATCAACCCTACCTACAATTTCTGCTATTGGTCATGAAACAGATGTAACTATTTCCGATTTTGTAGCAGACTTAAGGGCCCCTACCCCTACTGCAGCTGCAGAAATAGTAAGCATTAACCTTTATGATTTTATAGAGAAATTAGAGTATCTTAATTTAAAGCTACTTACAATAATTCAAAGTAAAATCGACTACATATATCAAAAAATTGATTATTTAGAAAAATGCCTGACGTCGCCTTCAGAAAAAATTATTGCTCAAAACATATTAATTAAAAATTTTTTAGATAGAATGACTGTTTCAATGAAATCATCATTAAATAATTATCAAAATAAAATTAATCTAGTGGAAAAAAATATATCATTACTTAACCCTAGCGAAATATTATCTAGGGGTTACTCTATTATTTTTGATAAAAATAAAAAAATAGTTAATGATGCATCACAGATGCTGGCCAACGACAAAATTGAAGTTAAACTTCACAAAGGTAGATTAAAAGCAAATATAATGGATATTAAAGTAAAAGATGGCTCCTGAAAAAAATAATAAGTTATTTTTTCTTTCGTTAGCAGCTCTTGGGGTTGTATTTGGTGATATTGGAACAAGCCCCCTATATGCTATCAAAGAAATTTTTACTATAAGTAACAATATTCTTACCCTAAATGAATCAAATATGATGGGTATTTTGTCTTTAATTTTTTGGTCATTAATATCCATAGTTTCAGTGAAGTACATCCTATTTATCCTCAGAGCAAATAATAATGGTGAAGGAGGAATTATGGCTCTTCTTTCTCTTGCAAATCGCAATGCTAAAACAAAAAGGAAAAAATTAATTATTATGTTTATTGGTATGTTGGGCGCCTGTATGTTTTATGCTGACGCCACAATAACTCCTGCTATTTCTGTGATCTCTGCTATTGAAGGAATCGGTTTAATAACCCCTGCATTAAATGAATATGTTGTTCCTATAACCCTATTAATTATTTTTTGTCTATTTTGGGCTCAGCATAAAGGAACCGGAGCCGTTGGCTTTATGTTTGGTCCTATAATGTTTATATGGTTTATAACGCTTGCAATACTAGGTGCATATAATATTTTACAAGCGCCTTTTGTACTTAATGCTCTTAACCCCGTTTATGCTTTCAATTTTTTTAATAATGAATTTTCAGTAGCATTTGTTACCCTAGGAGCTGTTGTTCTTTGTGTAACTGGAGCAGAGTCACTTTATGCAGATATGGGGCATTTTGGACGAAAGCCAATAAAAATAACTTGGTTTAGTTTTGTTTTTCCAGCTTTAACACTTAATTACTTTGGTCAAGGGGCATTAATCCTAAATGACCCAGCTACTATAATGAATCCCTTTTATTTAATGGCTCCTGAGTGGTTTACCCTGCCGTTAGTGGTTATGGCAACAATAGCTACGGTTATTGCTTCCCAAGCATGTATAACCGGAGCATTCTCAGTATCAAGACAAGCTTTACAACTTGGTTTTATTCCAAGAATGAGGATTGAGCACACATCAGAGAACCAGGAAGGACAAATATATTTACCAAGAGTAAATTGGTTATTAATGATAGGCGTTATGAGTGTTGTTATTATATTTAAAAATTCAAGTGCGCTAGCAAGTGCTTACGGAATTGCCATAACACTTGATATGGTTATTGCAACTATACTTGCTGGGTTTGTATTCCTTGAAGTTTGGAAGTGGAGTTGGCTAAAAACAATGCTGATTATTTCTGTATTTTTAATTATAGATTTAATATTTTTTAGTGCAAATATTATTAAAATTCCTGCAGGAGGCTGGTTCCCACTAGTAATAGGCGGATTATTAATCGTACTTATGTCAACATGGAAAAAGGGAAGAGCACTTTTGTACAGAAAGACAAAAGAAGAAGCAATGGAAATTTCAACATTTTTCAAAGAAATGAAGGGGGAAATGAAGAACCGGGTTGATGGAACTGCAGTATTTTTAACACCTAATCCTAATGGCGTTCCTCATGCACTGCTCCATAACTTGAAGCACAACAAGGTGATGCATAAAAAAGTAATTTTACTAACGGTCAAGTTTATGGATTACCCTCATGCAAACGATAAAAATGTTATCTCGATAAAAAAACTACCCAATAATTTTTATAGGGTTATCTTAAGCTATGGCTACAAAGATGACACTAAGATACCTAAAGATCTTTCTAGGTATATGAAACAAGTACTAATAATCGATCCTATGAATACTTCATACTTTGTTGGAAAAGAAAGCTTGGTGGTTAGGTCTGGAAAAGATATGAACTACCTTAGGAAACAAATATTTTCTTATCAATTTAGATCAGCTGAGAATATTACTAATCAATTTCATCTTCCTGCAAACAGAGTTGTTGAGTTAGGAAGCAAGTTAGTCTTTTAGATAAAATATGAAAGCAATAATTATAATAATAGTATTTCTCACAGGTTGCGTTACAAGTACGAAAAACTCTGACTCCAACGTCTCAAGGCTTCAGCTTTTATTGCTACCTAATTTTATGGCTCAAAGTATGTCTGAGGAAGCATACAAAAAAAGCTTAGAAACTGCTAGAAATAACAATAAACTAAATGTTGACCAAATATTATTGAGTAGAATAAGAAATATCGCATACAAATTAATTGAAGAAACTTCTGTATTCAGAGATGATTCTATAAATTGGAATTGGGAAATTAATTTAGAAGAAAGTGATGAAGTAAATGCTTACTGCATGCCAGGTGGGAAAATTATGGTCTACACAGGTCTTGTGGAAAAATTGAATGCTACAGATGATGAAATTGCTGCAATAATAGGTCACGAAATTGCTCATGCTCTCAGAGAGCATGGAAGGGAAAGAATGTCTACTGCACTAGTCCAGCAAGTTGGTATTCTTGGGTTTGCAATGTACCTCAATGACAAACATTCTAGCTCCATTTCAAAGGGAACGATTATGCAAGGTGTCGCGCTAGGTACGACATTATTTTTTGCGCTTCCTAATAGCCGAGAACAAGAGAGAGAGGCGGATAAGATTGGCTTAGAACTATCGGCGAGGTCAGGATATAACCCAATGGCTGCTGTTAGTCTTTGGAGAAAAATGAGTGAGTTGTCAGATGCAAAAATTCCTGAATTTCTTAGTACGCATCCAGCTCATGAAAGCAGAATAGATGACCTTCAGAAACAAGCTAAAGAAATTAAACATCTGTATTTGGATGCAAAAAAATAATTTCTTAAACTGAATCATTAATTTATTAAACTTAATGTAAAATAAGTTTTTTTAAAATAACCTAGGTAACTTTATTAATATGGAAAAATTACAAATTATCATTGAAGATGCATTTGAAAACCGTGCTTCTATAACTCCAACTAATGTTTCTACAGAAACGAATGGAGCTATTAATGAAGCAATGGATATGCTTAATAATGGAACAGCTAGAGTTGCGAGTAGGATAGAAAATACACAAGAGTGGAAAACTCATCAATGGTTGAAAAAAGCAGTATTACTTTCATTTAGAATAAAAGATAACTATGTAATGCCCAGTCGTTATACAAACTTTTTTGATAAAGTTGACTCTAAGTTTAGTGGTTTTAGTGAGCAAGATTTTAAAGAAGGTGGTTACCGAGTAGTTCCTAATGCAATGGTAAGGAAAGGAAGCTTTATTTCAAAAAATGTCGTCCTCATGCCATCTTATGTAAATATTGGTGCTTATGTTGGTGAAGGAACAATGGTGGACACATGGGCCACGGTCGGCTCATGCGCTCAAATTGGTAAGAATGTTCATTTATCTGGGGGTGTTGGCATCGGAGGAGTTCTTGAGCCAATCCAAGCAGGTCCAACAATTATTGGTGATAATTGCTTTATTGGTGCAAGATCAGAAGTTGTTGAAGGTGTAGTAGTTGAAGATAATGCTGTGATTTCAATGGGTGTATACATTGGTCAATCGACTAAAATATTTGACAGGGAAACTGGAGAAGTTAGTTACGGCAGAATTCCAAAAGGCTCAGTAGTTGTTTCAGGAAACCTGCCATCAAAGGATGGTTTATATAGCCTCTATTGTGCTGTTATTGTTAAAAAAGTAGATGAAAAAACTTTAAGTAAAGTTGGTATAAACGAATTACTAAGGGGCATCTAAAATTTTACAAGTCTACGGTATTAAAAACTGCAATACAGTTAAAAAAGCTTTAAATTGGCTTAATGAGAAAAAAATACCTTATGAATTCGTGGACGTAAAAAAAAATACTTTGCAAAAAGAATTTATAGCTACCTGGATGTCAGAAATGCCAAATGATTATAGTTGGAATGAACTTATTAATAAGTCTGGAACAACATGGAGAAATCTTAGTGACGATGAAAAAAATATGGCCTTAAAACCAAAAACTGCTATTGAACTAATACTTCAAAAGCCATCAGTTATGAAGAGGCCCGTAATTATAAAAAATAAAAAAGTAATTACAATTGGCTATAATGAAACCGACTTTGAGGAAAATTTAAATGACTAAAACACTCAACATTACAAAAGATTTAATTTTTAAAAAATCTATTACCCCTGCTGATCAAGGTTGCCAAGATTTACTAATAAGTCATTTAGAAAAATTGGGTTTTAAAGTTGAGAAGTTACCTTATGGAAATGTAAAGAATTTTTACGCAAGAAAAGGTACTACCTCTCCACTTGTTGTTTTTGCCGGACATACGGATGTAGTCCCTACTGGCCCAGAGTCTGAATGGTCATCACCGCCCTTTAAGCCAACAGTTATCGCTGGTAATTTATTCGGAAGAGGTGCTGCAGATATGAAAGCTTCATTAGCAGCTTTTATTGTTGGTATTGAAGAATTTTTAGTTGATCACAGTGCTCATAAAGGATCTATTGGACTTCTTATAACATCTGATGAAGAAGGAATTGCGATTAATGGTACCGCGAAAGTAGTAGAAGCTCTTAAAGCTAAAAATGAGAAAATTGATTACTGTATTGTTGGAGAGCCAACCAGTAATATTAAATTTGGTGACACCGTAAAAAATGGCAGAAGGGGTTCGTTATCAGCCATACTAAGGGTTAAGGGAATCCAAGGTCATATTGCTTACCCAGAGTTAATCAAAAACCCAATTCATCAGATCTCTCCTGTCATAAATGATTTAGTTAACACTATATGGGATGAAGGAAATGAATATTTTCCTAAAACATCTTGGCAAATTTCAAATATTAATGGTGGTACAGGAGCAACTAACGTTGTTCCAGGGTTTGTTGATATATTATTTAATTTTAGATACTCAACATCAAATACTGCAGAGACCTTAAAGGATAGAGTTCATAAAATTCTTGATAACCATAAAATTAAATATAGTATTGAGTGGGAAAATTCAGCTCAGCCATACATTACAGAGAAAGGATTACTGGCTGAGGCTATCTCTTCAGCCATTAAATATGTTACAAAAATAACTCCTAATATTTCAACCACTGGCGGAACATCTGATGGTAGATTTATTTCCACCATTTGTGATCAGGTTATTGAATTTGGTCCTATTAATGCATCAATTCATAAAATTAATGAGCATGTCGCAACTAAAGACATAGAAAAACTAAAGGAAATATACAAGTTAACCCTCGTTAACTTACTAAAATAAAATACATTTTAATTTACTTTTTTGTGCGCTTTGATGACTTATATATTTTATTTTTTGTATCTTCAATTTGTGTTTGGATAAAATCACCTGAATCAATATCAAACTTTTTTAATATGTTTCGGACTTCATTTTGGCCCAACTCAATAGTCATGCCTCTTTTGACATGTGGTGGTAACTTAATATCTCCGAATCTTATTCGAATTAATCGACTAACAGTCATTCCTAGTGACTCAAACATTCTTCTTACCTCTCTATTCCTTCCCTCTTTCAAAATAACTTGATACCAGTGATTAACGCCTTCCCCACCTTGAAAACTAATGGATTCAAATTTTGCCAAGCCATCATCTAAGGTAACACCTTTTGTTAATTTACTGAGATCCTCGGGATTTAACTCTCCAAGAATCCTAACGGAGTATTCTCTTTCAATTTCGTATCTTGGGTGCATAAATCGATTGGCAAGCTCACCATATGAAGTAAATATCAATAGTCCAGAAGTATTAAAATCAAGCCTGCCTATAGCTATCCATTTCGCTTGTTTGATTTTGGGTAGATTTTCAAATACAGTTGGGCGACCCTTAGGGTCATTTTCTGAAACAATCTCACCATCCGGCTTATGATAGATTAAGATTCTTGGAAGAGATAGAATAGAATCAAATCGAACTAACTTTCCGTCAAATATAATCCTATCTGAACTAATTACTGACTGCCCAATTGTTGCGAGCTGATCATTTACTAATACTTTTTGCTCTTGAATTGCTTTTTCGATTGACCTTCTTGAACCAATACCCATTTGAGATAAAGCTTTCTGAATTCTTACGCCAGCCTTATACGTTGGAATTTTATCTGCTAGCTCATTTGAATGATTATTTATTTTTGAATTAGACCTTTCCATAAGATTAATTTTCTTTTATTAAGCCAGAACTATCGATTTCACTTAAATCTTCTTTAATTTTTTTTTCATCAGGTAATTCAGAGACAGATCTTAAGCCTAAGTCGTCTAAAAAAAACTTTGTTGTAGCATAAAGTGATGGCCTTCCTGGAACTTCTTTCTGTCCAATAATCTCCACCCATTCTCTTTCAATTAATTGCCTTAATGAGTTTGGGTTCAAAGAAACTCCCCGTATTTTTTCAATATCACCCCTGGTTACAGGTTGACGGTATGCAATAATTGCCAAGACTTCCATTACAGCCCTTGAGTATCTAGATATTTTTTCAGGCGTCAGTCGCCCAAGAAATTCAGAATAAATTGCTCTTGATTGAAATCTATAACCAGTTGACACCTGAACTAATTCTAAAGACTTATCTTTCCATTCAGCCTTTAACTCATCCAGTAACATTCTAATTGTTGACCTATCAACCTTATCAACAAATAATTTTTGTAAGCTATCAATTGCTAATGGATTGTTGCTCGTCAACAATGCTACCTCAAGAATTTCTTTAAGCCTCTGTTCCATCTAACCATCTCCAATTTGCAGGTAAATAGGGGTGCATGGCTTTTGTTGATTTAACTTAATAAGGTTTTCTTTTGTAAGCTCTAATATAGCTAAAAAACAAACAACTAATTTTTGAATTGGCTCTTTTTCAGAGTTAAAAAATGTTGTAAATTCTACTAATTTATTACTTTTAAGCTTTCTTAAAATCATACTCATATGTTCACGCACAGAAAGTTCTGAATGAATAATATTATGTTGCTCATTTTGCTTTGCTCTTTTTAAAACATTTTGCCATGCCTGAAATAAATCATTGGCTGAAACATCTGGTAATGACTCTTTAGATATCTTTTTAAAGTAAGCATTTGAGGCCATAAAGTCTCTTCCAATTTGGTCAATACTACTTAACTCTAATGCAGCAGACTTTATTAACTCGTACTCTACTAACCTTCTCACTAACTCCGCTCTTGGATCTTCGCTCTCCTCCTCATCATTAATAGGTTTGGGTAAAAGCATCCTCGACTTTATTTCTATTAACATAGCTGACATAAGTAAGTAGTCTGCAGCAAGCTCTAGGTTAATAACTTTCATCTTCTCAACAAATAATACGTACTGAATGGTAAGGCTTGCCATTGGAATATCTAATATATCTATATTATTTTTTCTTATTAAATATAATAAAAGATCTAACGGGCCCTCAAAAGAATCAAGATAAATTTCTAACGCATCTGGTGGAATGTATAAATCTTGGGGTAATTCATTTATATTTTCCCCATAAACTTTTGCAATATCTTTAGAGTTAGTAATAAAATTTTCCATTAAAAATTAATTCCCATTACTTCGCGTATATCTCTCATAGTATCCTTGGCTACTTTTCGTGCTTTTTCGCAACCATGAGCCATAACACTTCTTATTAAGTCTGGATTATCCAAATATTGTTGTTTTTTTTGCTTATAATCTGACGAATTTCTATCAAAGAGGTTTTCTGAACTGTCATTTTTTTTTATTAAATGAAATTCAGGTTCCGGTAAAATTATTTTTCCGCCTCCTTCTAAAAACCCTAATAATCTTTCTTTGTCCCCATGACTTAAGCTTTGTTGCTCTTCAACTAGTGATTGTGCCGATTCTAAGACCTGTTCGTCACCGCCTTCTTGATAAGATTTTTTAAGGTCTCTATAAAGATGCCCTTTTTTAGAACCTAATTTTTTTATTGCTTCTTCGGCCTTAACTTCATAGCCTTTTTCTTTTCCATAAAGATGGTTAAACCTTCTAGCAACATCTCTAGTAAACTCAATATGAGGTAACTGGTTTTTACATACAGGGACTTGGGTGGCTCTATAGATTAAAATATCTGCACTTTGTAATAATGGGTAGCCTAAAAATCCATAGGTTGATAAATCTTTTGATGGTGGTTTTCCTTGCTGATCCTTATGAGCTGAAAACTTTTCCATCCAACTTAAAGGCGTAATCATAGAAAGTAGTGTATAGAGTTCTGCGTGTTCAGGAACTTTTGATTGAATAAAAATAGTAACTTGAGCGGGGTCAACTCCTGCAGCGAGCCAGTCAATAACCATCTCCAAAACACTCTCCTCGATTATTTCAGGTGAATCATAGTGAGTAGTTAGTGCCTGCCAGTCTGCAACAAAAAAAAAGCATTCATATTCGTGCTGAAGCTCAATCCAGTTTTTAAGTACTTCGTCATAGTCTCCTAAATGTGAATTGCCTATTGGCCTAATTCCAGAAACAATACGCTCGATTGCCATTTAATTTTTATCCTTCATTAAGCAAAAATACCAAAAATAATTTTTTGACTGGTACTAATAAGTGGAGATAATATAGCTCCTAATATACCTGAAATAAGCATAAATAAAATTATAAAAAACCC
>Ga0209710_1002023_pt1 | contig 14594 bp, 17 predicted proteins | sample ArcticOcean_MG_C_5_FD_187436 | JGI IMG/M metagenome (GOLD analysis project Ga0209710, IMG submission 187436) | Marine microbial communities from western Arctic Ocean - ArcticOcean_MG_CB4_138 (SPAdes) (version 2) | ecosystem: Environmental > Aquatic > Marine > Oceanic | place: Arctic Ocean...
AGAGGTTCAATTACCTTAGATTTTGTATCGTTAAGAAACGGAATTTTATTTAAACTAAACAGGAGTAGTTTATGAATAAATTATTATTAATCACAGCTTTAGGCTTCCTTATGCTTGGTTGCGCTGCACAGGAAGAGGCTGCTAAAGCGTTCCATCCAACTGATGATGTTAGCGCTCAAGCTCAAGGTGGGAAAGGTTTTACTGCAGATGGATCAGAGGTTCAATTAGAAGCTCCGGCACCAGTTAAAGCTTTCCATCCGACTGACGATGTAAATGGTCAATCACAAGGTGGGAAAGGTCATACAAGTGACGGATCAGAAGTTCAGTTACCTTAGCATCACTATTTAAAGCTGTTAGGTTATTTATAAAGTGCAAAGAGGATGAGGTTATCTAATGATTTTACTTAGATAATCTTCATGCTCATCATCATAGTCCAAATGAAAATCAGGAATAATATAATTAGTGTAAATCTCAAGTTGAACTTTTGAAGTTACTTGTAACTTCATCTTCAATGATTTGCTTTATGTTTAATGTATTTTATTAACCATAAAAAAGGAGAAATACTATGTGGACACAACCTCAAGCAACTGAAATGCGTTTTGGTTTTGAAGTAACTATGTATGTTTGTAATCGCTAATTTCATATGAAATTTAGTAATTGTAAAAGTGCGGAAATTACTCTTTGGCCTCTTCATAATTGGAAATGTACTTGTCCAATTTGTTCAGCCGAAGCTATTTAATTAACTTTTCTTTAAGGAGAAATATTATGTGGACAACACCAGCTGCAACAGAAATGCGTTTTGGTTTTGAAGTAACCATGTACGTAATGAACAAGTAATTTATTTGTTCTAATGAAAAAGCCCGATTTTTTATCGGGCTTTTTTTATTTCCATTAGAATATAGGGTATGAAAAAAATTTTAACAGTAATAATTATTTTTTTACTTTCTGGTTGTCAATCAATTGACCCAATTCCTAAAAAAAACTCTAATAAAAAAGAAGCTAAGGCTAAAGAACCAGGTGCTTACTCTTTAGGGAAAGGTCTAGAAGAAAATCTACCAGAGAGTCTAGATGAGATTCCAAATGCTAAACCAAAATATGAGGCACTTTCAAAATGGACTTTGATTTATGAATCTTCTGATTCAGGATCCAAGTATTATGCAAATATTAAAGAAATAAAACCAAATAAGAAATTTTCTAAATTAAGGTTGTGGACGATCGAAGACTTTAATTTATTGCAAGAGGTAGCCAGCTATAAGTATCTATCAGTAAAAAGTTTTACAGAGTTTGATTGCAAGAACTCCAAAATAAGAATTATGGGCTATTCACTTTATGAGGACAATATGGCTAAAGGCCAAATATTATTTTCAAAAGGTACGCCGTTTGAATGGCAAAAAATTAATAAAAATACAATGAATGAAAAGTATCTTGATATTGCTTGTAGAGAGTCGGGCTTAAGTTAGTTGAGTCTAAAAAGGAATTTTATCTTGAGGAATATAGGCTTCTAATATTTCTTTAAATTCATTTTGTATTAATTTTAAATTTTTATTTGAATCTGCTTCAAAGCGTAAAACTATAACAGGCGTTGTATTAGATGCTCTCATAAGGCCAAAGCCATAATCATATTCAACTCGTAAACCATCTATTTTAATAATCTCGTTTGCATTCTGAAATTTTGCTTCACTTTGTAACATCTTAATAATTCTGTGTGGCTCACCTTCAATTAGTTTTATATTTAATTCTGGAGTACTAAATGATTTAGGTAGAGCCTCCAAAATCTCTGAGGGATTATTAAAATGACTTAAAATTTCTATTAAACGAGCGCCTGCATATACCCCATCATCAAACCCATACCATCGGTCATCAAAAAAAATATGCCCACTCATTTCCCCAGCCAGAATTGCTTTAGATTCCTTCATTTTTGCCTTAATTAATGAGTGCCCAGTTTTCCATATGATTGGTATTCCTCCCCGATCCTTAATCCAAGAAAATAAGTGCCTTGTCGATTTAACATCGAAGATTATTGATGCCCCTGGATTTATTCTTAAAACATTTTCTGCAAATAATAAAAGCTGGCGATCTGGGAAGATAATTTCCCCTTTTTTTGATACAACACCTAAGCGATCACCATCACCATCAAATGCCAACCCTATCTCACTATCTCCTTTTACTAAAGCTTCCTGGAGGCTGATAAGATTTTTTAAGTTTGATGGGTCTGGATGATGGTTTGGGAAATTACCATCAATGTCACAAAAAAGCGGTTCTACTATTGCCCCTATCCCTTTAAATAATTCTTCAGCACAAACGCTCGCAGCTCCATTTCCACAGTCAATGGCTATACGTATAGGTCTTGCTAGCTTTATGTCACTATAAATTTTATCTAGATAGGAAGGTTTGACATTTGCATTACTTAATTCTCCTTTACCTACCAAGTATTTATCTTTAATAATTCTTTGATATAAAGTTTGAATATCATCAGTGGATAAAGTTTTGTCATTGATAACAATTTTAAAGCCATTATATTCAGGAGGATTATGACTACCTGTAATCATAATGCCAGATTTTGTGTTAAGTTCATGTGTGCTGAAGTAGAGCATAGGAGTTGTTACTAACCCAATACTGATCACATTAATTCCAGTTGAAAGTAATCCTTCCGACAATACCTTAAATATATGAGGACTGGAAAGGCGACCATCATAACCTACACATATTGCTTTTTGGTTTTGAAGAAGCGCTTCACTTCCGATGGATTTACCAATTTGCATTACTGAATTATCATTTAGAGTTTTACCAACTACGCCGCGAATGTCATAGGCTTTAAAAATATTATTTTCAGGGAATTCCTTATTCGTATTCATCTATCCATGCCAACTGTATTGCCTCTAAAATTCTTTCACCACATTTACTAGGGTCATCATCAAAGTCATCAAGATCTAAAATCCATTGACGTAAATCTGTAAATCTTATGGTTTTAGGATCTACTTCTGGGTTGTTATCGTAAAGTATTTCTGCAATTTTAAGAGTATCTGTCCAATGCATGGTATTTCCCAATTTTTAAACTATATTAATTGAATTATAGCGGAACTTTAAAGTCGTAACTTATTGATTTTCGTGTATAGGAAAAGAAAATTTTTTTCTTAGCCGTGATAAAATAATGACTCTATAAATTTTAAAAATATTTAATATATATGTTTAATAAATCCAATTCCCTTGATAAGGTAGACCCAGAAATTTGGAAACAAATTGTTAATGAAACACGTCGACAAGAAGAGCATATAGAATTAATTGCATCTGAAAACTATACAAGCCCTGCCGTAATGGAAGCACAGGGCTCTCAGCTGACTAATAAATACGCAGAAGGTTATATCGGAAAGAGGTTTTACGGTGGGTGCGAGTTTATTGATGAAGTTGAGCAGCTAGCTATAGATAGGCTAAAAAAACTTTATGGTGCAGAATATGTCAATGTTCAACCACATTCTGGGAGTCAAGCTAATCAAGCTGTTTATTTTGCTGTGCTAAAACCAGGTGACACAATAATGGGAATGAATTTAGGCCATGGGGGGCACCTTACACATGGTTCGCCAGCTAATTTATCAGGAAAACTATTCAATATTGTTGCTTACGGGCTTAATGATAAAGAAGAGATTGATTATGATGAGATGGAAAAATTAGCTATTAAATCAAAACCACAGTTAATAATTGGTGGGGCTTCGGCATATGCATTAAGATTTGATTGGGAAAGGATGAGTCAAATTGCCAAAAAAGTTGGTGCTTATTTTATGGTGGATATTGCGCATTATTCTGGCTTAGTTGCTGGAGGAGTTTATCCAAACCCAGTGCCTTATGCAGATTTTGTAACTTCTACAACACACAAGTCTCTTCGTGGTCCTCGAGGTGGATTTATTATAGCGAAGCCTGAGTTTGAGAAAATAATTAATTCATATGTTTTTCCTGCATTACAGGGGGGGCCTTTAATGCATGTAATAGCAGGTAAAGCTATTGCATTTGGTGAAGCACTTAAGCCAGAATTTAAGACATACCAAGCCCAAGTCATTAAGAATGCTCAAGTTTTGGTGAATTCGCTTCAATCTAGAGGGTACCGAATTATTTCTGGAAGAACTGAATCCCACGTATTTTTAGTTGATTTACGCCCTCAAAACCTGACTGGAAAAGCAGCGGATATTTTATTAGGCCAAGCTCATATTACTATTAATAAGAATTCAATTCCCGATGATCCTGAAAGTCCGTTCGTTACCTCTGGAATAAGGCTTGGAACACCAGCAATAACGACTAGAGGATTTAAAGAAAAAGAATCCGCATTAGTGGGGGAATATATTGCCGACGTTCTTGATAGCCCTGAAGATAAAAATATTGTCGAAAAAGTTAGAATAAAAGTAAATAATTTAACTAAAGAATTTCCTGTTTATGGCAAATAATATTATATGAAATGCTTGTTTTGTAAGGATGATGACACCCAGGTCGTTGATTCACGTGTAATTGATGAGGGAAGAAAAATACGTCGCCGACGTGAATGTAAAGTCTGTCAAAAAAGATTTACTACCTACGAACATGCAGAACTAACTTTGCCTTATGTGATAAAGCAAGATGGTAAAAGAGAAGAGTTTAATCGAGAAAAATTATTACATTCTTTAACGCGCGCACTTCATAAAAGACCGGTGCCTGTTGAGTATATTGATAAATCAGTTGAAGATATATTATCAAAACTACTAGCGAAAGGTGAAAGGGAAATAAGCTCTAGAGATTTAGGAGAAAGCGTTATGTATGAATTAAAAAAGTTAGATAAAGTTGCTTATATTCGGTTTGCATCTGTTTACAGGAGTTTCTCAGATGTGGAAGACTTTAGTGAAGCTATTAAAGATCTAGATTAACGATTGAATGATAAGCTAAATTTTAAGTTTATGAGTGAGGCTTTATTGCTTGCTAAAAAACGGCACGGTAGAGTTCGACCAAACCCTTCTGTAGGCGCAATAGTAGTAAAGGATGAAAAAATAGTAGGTAAGGGTTTCCATGAGATTTCTGGTAAAGATCATGCGGAAGTAATTGCTCTCAAAGATGCTGGATCTTTAGCTAAAGATGCCGACTTATACGTGACTTTAGAACCATGCAACCATCAAGGCAAGACCGCCCCTTGCACCAATGCCATCATTTCTGCTGGGATTTCCAATGTATATATAGCAATGAAAGACCCAAATCCATTAGTCAATGGTCTGGGAATAGAGTATTTGAAGAGTAATGGAATAAATGTCACTTCTGGGATTATGGAAGAAGAAGCTAAAAAGCTTAATTTAGGATTTCTAAATAGAATGATAAAGTCTAAGCCTTATATTCGATCAAAAATTGCTATGTCATTAGATGGAAAAACAAGCCTTTTTAATGGCCAAAGTCAGTGGATAACTTCCGAAGCATCTCGCATAGATGTTCAGAAATGGAGATTAAAATCATGCGCGATTTTAACTGGAAAAGGAACAATTAATAGTGATAATCCTAGTTTGTCTGTTAGAGATATCGCGGCAAACGAACAGCCATTAAGAATAATTCTAGACAGTCACCTTAGAGTTGAAGTTGAGTCAAAAATATTACAACAAAGTAATGTAATAGTTATTTATGGAACAGATAAAAATTCAAACCTAACAAGCCTAAAAAAAACTAAAGCAGAATTTATTAAAATGCCATTATTAGAAAATAAAATTAATCTTTCAGAGGTAATGGCTTATTTAACTAAGCTAGAAATAAATGAATTATGGGTTGAGGCTGGACCAGATTTAAATGGTGAATTATTGAAGTTTGGGTTTTTAGATGAATTAATTACTTATACTGCGCCATATATAATGGGAGGAAATGCTAATAGCATGTTTAACGCACCAATCTTGGATGATATGAAGGATAAAATTAAACTTTGCATTCTGGATTGTAGAAATGTTGGCGATGATATTCGAATCCAAGCTAGGGTATGTAAAGACGATGTGGATTGATTCACATTGCCATATGGATAACGAGTTGTTATGTCAAAATTCTAAAAAAGTTATCAGCGCCTCTATAGCTGAAGGTGTAGACCACATAATTATTCCTTCTGTTAGTAAGTATAATTTTGATAAAGTTATAAAGGTAGCTGGAAAGCACAAGCAGTGTGTTTATGCTCTTGGGCTTCATCCAATGCATTTAAGCGGCTTTGAAAATAGTGACCTTGAGTTATTGGAGTATTATTTATTGAATAATAATTCAGTAGCTGTGGGCGAAATTGGTCTAGATTTTTTTGTACGCAAAGACAACCAATCACTTCAGGAAAGTGTATTTCTAGCTCAATTAAAAATAGCGAAAAAATTTGATTTACCAGTAATCATGCATGTTCGTGGGGCCATTGATTTGGTTTTAAAAAACTTAAGGAAAATTAAAGTAAGAGGCGGGATTGCGCATGCATTCAATGGAAGTTTTCAACAAGCCCATCAATTAATCGAATTAGGTTTTAAATTAGGATTTGGAGGGGCTATGACTTATTCAAGAGCAAAACATATACAAAAACTGGCAAAAGAGCTCCCTATCGAAGCTATTGTCTTAGAAACAGATTCCCCAGATATGGCTCCAGCATGGCTGGCCAGCGGTGAAAAAAATCAACCAAAAGAGTTAAGCAAAATCGCGGACTTTTTTTGTCATTTAAGAGGCTTAGAACCATCAAAAACAGCTGATATAATAAGGAATAATACAGTTGAGGCCATCCCAAAATTAGCTAAGTTATGCACATGACCTCATTAGTTACTTTAACTATTTTGAAAAAGACGAGCATTCTCAATGACATAAGATAACTTATTGATTTTAATACTTTTTTTTTACGATTAAAAATTAAGCGTTTAAAAAAAATCCTTTAAAATTCATAGGTTGCATTTTTAAACAACATTTATTCACAATGTTATCCACAGATTTTGTGGACACTTTTTTGTTAAATTTTAGGAGATTAAATTCATGTTGGTAGAGGGAAATAATTATAGGACTATTTGGCCAAATAAGGACCTCTCAGGCGTTACTATTATTGACCAAACATTTCTCCCTTTTGAATTTAAATTACTTCAGCTAGGTACCTTGAATGAGATTGTAGAGGCAATCAAATCGATGAGAGTCCGAGGAGCTCCTTTAATAGGAGTTACAGCTGCTTATGGAATAGCTATTGCTTTAACAGAAGGTTTATCGGATGAATCATTAATTGCTGCAAAAAAAGTATTAATAGAATCTAGGCCAACAGCTGTTAATTTATCTTGGGCAGTAAATCTTGTATATGACCAATTAAAAAAAGAGCCAATAGATAAAAGGGTTTCAGTCGCATGGAAATTAGCTAATAGACTAGCAGATGAAGATGTGCAAATTAATAAAAGCATAGGAAGTTTTGGACTCAAATTGATCCAAAAAATTAAAAAGAGCCAGATTAATATTCTAACTCACTGTAATGCTGGCTGGCTAGCAACAATAGATCATGGCACAGCATTGAGTCCAATTTATAAAGCTTTTGAAGAGGGCCTGGATATTCATGTATGGGTTGATGAGACTAGGCCAAGAAATCAAGGAATGAATTTAACTGCTTGGGAGTTGGGACAAGCAAATATTCCACATACAATTATTACTGATAATGCCGGTGGCTTATTAATGCAAAGAGGTGAAGTTGATTTTGTGATTGTTGGCGCAGATCGAGTTTCTGTGGATGGAAATGTCTGCAATAAAATAGGAACTTATTTAAAAGCCTTAGCTGCAAAAACACATAAAATACCTTTTTATGTCGCTGCGCCATTGAGCACGGTAGATTTAAGTTACCATGGTGAGAATAATTTATTTGATATTGAATGTAGGGATGAAGATGAGATTTTAAAAGTGAAGGGTATGGATTCTTCAAATAACCTTACTGAGGTTCAAATAGGTTACTCTTCAGCATATAATCCTGCTTTCGATATTACGCCCGCAAAATACGTTAGTAAGATAATTTGTGAAAAAGGTATTTATAATCCAAGTGATATTGGGAAGGCGCTAAGATGAGTAATAAAAAAAAATCAACATATCTTATTAATACTGCATTACAACTCCAGAATATGGGTTTGAATCATGGAGCAACAGGTAACTGCAGTTGCCGCGATGGTGATACATACTTAATAACTCCGAGCGGTGTTGAGACAAAAGATTTATCAGATGATAAAGTTGTCAGAATGAACTTTACAGGCGATATTGTTGATTCCGCCTCTAATTTAAAGCCCTCAAGTGAATGGCGTTTCCATCAAGACATTATGTCTGAAAGAAAAGAAGTAGGAGCAGTTATTCATACACACTCTGTTTATGCAAGTGCCATTAGCCTGTTTGGCGAGGAATTACCTCCTTTTCATTATATGATTGCTGTTGCAGGAGGAGACTCGGTTAGATGCGCACCTTACGCTATGTTTGGAACTCAGGAATTATCAGATAATATTATTGGTGCATTAGTAGATAGAAAAGCATGTTTAATTGCAAACCATGGTTTAGTAGCTATCGGAGATAATTTAAAGGAAGCAATACAAATTGCAGAAGAAATAGAACATTTATGTCAATTATATATTGAAGCAAGAAAGCTAGGAAAACCTAATTTGCTAAGTAAAAAACAGATGTCAGAGGTAATTGAGCGATTCCAAACTTATAGTCGCTGGACAAAAGATTAAACTATTCATTGTGGGACCAATCTGTTTAAAGTAAAATATTATTCCGTCAGCAATTATTTTAATATGGCTATCAAATGACCAAATATGTTTTTGTAACAGGCGGTGTAGTTTCTTCCTTAGGGAAGGGTATTGCTGCAGCTAGTTTAGGCGCTATTCTAGAGTCTAGAAATCTTAAAGTAACTATGTTAAAGCTTGATCCATACATCAATGTAGACCCTGGCACAATGAGTCCATTCCAGCACGGAGAAGTTTTTGTGACTGAAGATGGGGCTGAAACAGATCTAGATCTAGGCCACTACGAAAGATTTATTTCTTCAAAAATGACAAAAAATAATAATTTTACGACTGGGCAAATTTATGACACCGTAATCAAGAAAGAGCGTAGAGGAGAATATTTAGGGAAAACCGTGCAGGTAATCCCTCATATAACAGACCAAATTAAATTACATATTCGTGAGGGTTCAAAGAAAGCTGATATCGCTATTGTTGAAGTTGGTGGCACTGTTGGCGATATTGAATCATTACCTTTTCTAGAGGCTATTCGTCAGATGGGTTTTGAGGGGGGAAGTGAGACTGCATGCTATATTCATCTAACACTTCTTCCATGGATGGCGGCAGCTGGAGAGTTAAAAACAAAACCTACGCAACATTCTGTAAAAGAGCTTAGACAAATCGGTATCCAACCAGATATCCTTATTTGTAGGTCAGAGCGACCGCTTCCTGAAGAAGAAAGGCAAAAGATTGCTTTATTTACTAATGTAGCGCCAAAGGCAGTTATTTCAGCTACTGACGCTGATTCAATTTATAAAATACCAGTTATGCTTCATGATCAAATGATTGATGAAATTGTTTGCCAGAAATTAAAAGTTAAAGTACAAAAAGCTAATTTATCGCAGTGGAGAAAGATAACTAAGTTATTAGATCAAGCAAAGTATGAAATAAATATAGCTTTTGTAGGTAAATATGTGGATCTGACTGAATCTTATAAATCACTGACTGAGGCTCTTATTCATGCAGGAATCCATAATAATGCTAAAGTAAAAATTCACTACATTGATTCAGAAGACATTGAAAAAAAAGGTGTGGACCGATTAAGTGAGGTTGATGGTATTTTGATTCCTGGTGGTTTTGGAAAAAGAGGAACTGAAGGAAAGATTAAGGCTATTAAATTTGCAAGAGAGCAAAAAATACCATTCTTGGGGATTTGCTTAGGAATGCAATTGGCAGTCGTTGAATTTTCAAGGAATCAAGCTGGGTTGATCGGGGCAAATAGTTCAGAATTTAACAATAAAACAAAACACCCAGTTGTAGGATTGATAACTGAATGGCAAACCCAAGATGGCAAACTTGAGACTAGAGATGAAAATTCTAACATGGGCGGCACCATGAGACTTGGCTCTCAAAAAGCCCCAACTAAAATTAAAACTCTAGCCCATAGAATTTATGGAAAAATAGTCAATGAAAGACATCGCCATAGATACGAAGTTAATAACGACTACGTTGATCAACTTATTAAAGCTGGCTTAGTGGTGTCGGCAAGAACACCATTAGAAGATTTATGTGAAATTATTGAGCTACCTGTAGCCGAGCATCCTTGGTTTTTGGGATGTCAGTTTCACCCTGAGTTCACATCAAACCCAAAAGATGGACACCCATTATTTATATCTTACTTAAAAGCAGCTCTTGAACATCAAAATATAAAAAAGGTAATTAAATGAAATTATGTAACTTTAATGTAGGGCTAGACCAACCACTTTTTTTAATTGCAGGACCGTGTGTCATTGAGTCTGAAGATATGACTATTGATGTTGCAGGACAATTAAAAGAAATGACGGATAAATTAAATATTCCCTTTATCTTTAAATCTTCTTTTGATAAAGCGAATCGAAGCTCTAACAAAACTTTTAGAGGGTTTGGTTTAGAAGAAGGCTTAAGAATTTTAGAGGCAGTTAAAAAACAATTAGATGTACCGGTATTAACTGATATTCATACAGAAGCTCAAGTTAAACCTGTTGCGGAAATAGTGGATGTATTACAAACACCTGCTTTTTTATGTAGACAAACTGATTTTATTGCAACTGTCGCAAGCTCAGGCAAACCTGTGAATATAAAAAAAGGTCAATTTTTAGCTCCAGAAGATATGCTTCAAGTTGTAAAGAAAGCCAAAGATGCTAATGGAGGACTTGATAATATTATGGTTTGCGAGCGAGGAGCTTCATTTGGATACAATACACTAGTGTCAGATATGCGAAGCTTATCAATTATGCGGAGTACTGACTGTCCAGTCGTATTTGATGCTACACACTCTGTTCAGCAACCAGGTGGAAAAGGCGATAGAAGCGGGGGGCAAAGTGAATTCGTTCCACTTCTTGCAAGAGCTGCAGTTTCTTGTGGGATTGCTGGTATTTTTATGGAAACACACCCCAATCCGAAAGAGGCATTATCTGATGGACCTAATGCTGTTCCATTAAATGAAATGACTAATCTTTTAGGGACACTTAAAGAGCTGGATCAGATTGTTAAATCTAAAGGCGTTTTTTAGAGGTAATTTGACATGAGTAAAATCAAAAAAATTCATGGACGCATGATTATCGATTCAAGAGGAAATCCAACTATTGAGGTTGATGTAATACTTGAAGATGGAACATTAGGAAGGGCAGCAGTTCCTTCTGGAGCCTCAACTGGCAGCAAGGAGGCAATTGAATTAAGAGACGGTGATAACGATCAATATTTTGGCAAAGGTGTTTCAAAAGCAGTTAATAATATCAATGAAATAATATCAAAAGAAATTCAAGGGATGGTGGCTGAGGGTCAAACTAGTATTGATGAAAAAATGATCTTAATGGATGGGACTGATAATAAAGAAAATCTAGGAGCTAATGCAATTCTTGCTGTCTCTATGGCAGCAGCTCAAGCAGCTGCAAACAGCCAAAAGAAGAATTTATTCGAATATTTAAACCCTAATGGACCATATTCACTTCCAACTCCAATGATGAATATTATTAATGGAGGAGCACATGCAGATAATAATATTGATATTCAAGAATTTATGATTATTCCAGCTGGAAGACCAACTTTTTCTGAGGCAATTCGTTGTGGAGCAGAAGTTTTTCATTCTCTTAAGTCTATTTTAAGTAAAAAAAAACTTGCAACAACTGTTGGTGATGAGGGTGGTTTTGCACCCAATTTAACTTCAAATAATGAAGCCTTACAACTTATAATGGAGTCAATTGAGATGGCTGGTTATAAAGCTGGTAAGGATGTGTTTTTGGGGTTGGATTGTGCAAGTACTGAATATTTTAAAAATGATGTCTATCATTTAAATTCGGAAAATCTTACTTTTAACTCAAACCAGATGGCTGACTATCTAAGTACCTTATGTGATAACTACCCAATTATTAGTATTGAAGATGGAATGAGTGAGGATGACTTGGCTGGGTGGGATGTACTTACTAAAAAATTAGGTAAAAATATTCAGCTTGTAGGAGATGATTTATTTGTAACAAATCCAAAAATACTTCAACAAGGTATTGATAAAAAAATTGCAAATTCAGTTTTAATCAAGGTTAATCAAATAGGTACATTAACAGAAACATTTAAAACAATAAGCATGGCTAAGAGGGCAGGTTATTCCACTGTAATATCACATCGATCAGGTGAAACTGAAGATACAATGATTGCCGATATTGCAGTTGCTTTTAATGCAATGCAAATTAAAACTGGCTCCATGTCCAGGTCTGAAAGAATATCAAAATACAATCAATTACTTAGAATCGAGGAGGTACTGGGAGATAAATCAAAATATTCTGGAATATCGCCTTTTCTTAAAAATAATTGAATAAACTTAGCTTAATTTTTTTTCTGTTAATTATCTTAATCCAGTACCCCCTTTGGTTGGGTGATGGAGGGTTTATTAATGTTGTAGAAAAAAATAAACAAATTAAAATTCAAAAAAAAATTAACGAAGCCTTAAAAAAAGAGAACAACGCTTTGATTGCCGAAGTTAATGATCTAAAAAAAGGGACTAAAGCTATTGAAGAAAGAGCTAGGGGTGAGCTAAATATGATTAAAAAAGACGAGATTTTTTTTCAAATAATTAATAAAAAGAAATAATTCTTAAATTTATCTTGTAATGCGAATGATTCTCATTTACAATAAACTCATGATCAGTAAAAAAATACAATTATGCCAAAAAAGTAATGAATATCTTCAGAGGTATGTAAAAGAGGTGACTGATGATTTAGATATTATGGCTGAGAAAATGACGAAAAATGAAATGGATGTGGAAGCATACCATCAATGGTTTGGTTTGATTTGTTCGGCTCTGGATTTAATAAAGCATAAATCAAATTTAAAAAATTTAAAAAATTAAAAAAATACTCCTAATATTTTTTTATGCCAGCCCAATCTTTCAAAAGTAGGGCTGGTTTTTTTTATAATTTAGTCAATTTCTTTTATTAAAATTTCATTACTTAGCATTAGGTTTGAATCAAGTTTTTCAATAAGTATTTCAAATAGTATTCGATAAACGCCCAAATCTTTTTTGTAAAGATTAATTATTTGTCCAACGTTCTCTCCTTCTACTGTAATCTCATCACCTAATGAAGGAGATTTTTTGGTATTAATGCTCCCTAAGTACATTCTTCTTTTTGGTTTCCCTAAATAATGTGTTCTAGCAACAATTTCTTGGCCCGTATAACAACCCTTTTTAAAATTTATTGCATCTATTAGGTCAAGGTTTAATGATTGCGGTATAAATTTATCTTGAGTTTCTTTAAAGATATTTGGAATTTTAGCCTCGATGTCAGATGCGTTCCAAGATTCTCCATCGAGAGTATCCGTGTTTTGAAAAACTTCATCATGCAACATATTAATAGTCTCATCCTCACCTAAAACTAAGAATCGACCATTTTCCCCCGCTAATTTAGTTATAGACAAAAGTCCTGTTGTATTTTGTTCATTTGGATGTTGCGTTGTTTCCATTATTTTTGTTGGGTAAGGCACATCACCCCATATTTTTTTGAATTTTTCTTCTACTTTTGTGCCACCATAAAAATTAAAATACGAGGTATTGCCTGGGGCTTTTTCAATCACCACTTTTGATCTTAAAACATACATAGAGAGTTTTTTACTTATCTCATCACTAATTGATGTGGGACAAAAAAGAAAATACTTATCCCAAGCTTTAATAATTAAAAAGAACGCTATCAAGCGACCTTTTGGGCTGCAGTAGCCAGCATAGATTGCTTTTTCTTCATCTTTTGTAAGCTTTATATCGTTTGTAATTTGTCCTTGAAGGAAGACTTCTGCATCCTTGCCTTCAATAATAATAACATCAAGATTGTTAATTTTTATTTTAGGATTTGCCATATTTAATTTTTAGAAGTGATTTAACCCTATTGATTGAAAAAAACTGCATTATAAAAATTAATAGGGCAAAAAAAGAAAAAATATTTCGTAATTGAACCTCAGTGTCATCACGCCATGCAGAGGGTTGTTTCTTCATTGCACTCAAGATTTCCTTTAAATCGCTTCCATTGACATAATTACCCTTAACTTCTTGCGCCAGTGATTTTAAATACTTCTCATCCAGTCTTGATAGGTAGCGGTCATAACTTGCATTTGAGACATTATTGTCTCGGCCGCCAGCATTTTGTGCTGATATCTGAGCAACTCCCGGCTGCAATGCAAAGCTTTCATTTGACCAATAGCCAATAAGTTGATTTTTATTATCATATTTTGGAATGGGCGTACCTTCATCAGATCCAATTCCTACAAACAGCCAATTGTTTGCACCCTGAAACTGATTAAGATCTTCGGTGTTAAAAGCATGTAATTTTGGAGCTTCTTCACCATCAGTAAAGTAAACTACTTGGGCTGATTCAGGAAAGCTTCTAATTAAACGGGCTA
>Ga0209710_1002025_pt1 | contig 14580 bp, 11 predicted proteins | sample ArcticOcean_MG_C_5_FD_187436 | JGI IMG/M metagenome (GOLD analysis project Ga0209710, IMG submission 187436) | Marine microbial communities from western Arctic Ocean - ArcticOcean_MG_CB4_138 (SPAdes) (version 2) | ecosystem: Environmental > Aquatic > Marine > Oceanic | place: Arctic Ocean...
ACTCAGGCGAACAGTTCGGGCGATTGGATCGATATGCATCGCTGGTCATGGCTGACAAATGCGGCGCAGAGGTCAAGCCTTGGCAGATATTTAGCCAGCTCTCGTTTGGCCAAAGCTGCTGCTGCCAAGTTTGTGCAGTATCGAATGAATGCAGCGTCTTTTTTCTACGGCCGAGGTGCTTCCATATGTCGGTGAGCTGTGAACGGAGTCAGCTACCGAATTGGGAGCGACAGTCGTTTATGTTTGAGCATCCACTGGAAAATACCCCATAAAAGAGCGCGAAAGAGCGCGCCTATATATGAACATTTATTGCTAAGGCATTTATTGTTCGTAAATTTCTTATGTTCACAACTTGATTCAACTATGCGTATTTTAATTACTGGAGGTGCCGGATTTCTTGGTAGCCATTTGTGTGACCGTCTATTGGGCGAAGGCCATGAAGTTATTTGTATGGATAACTTCTTTACTGGACGTAAGCGTAATGTGCTGCATCTGATGGCTAACCCGATGTTTGAGCTGATGCGTCATGATGTGACGGATCCGTTTAAAGTCGAAGTCGATCAAATCTACAATCTCGCCTGCCCAGCTTCGCCGGTGCATTACCAGCACAACCCGATTAAGACGATTAAGACCTCTGTAATGGGCGCGATCAATTGCCTTGGCTCTGCGAAGCGCGTGAATGCGCGTGTCTTTCAAGCGTCCACCTCTGAGGTGTATGGCGACCCCGATCCGTCGATGCATCCGCAACCAGAGTCTTATTGGGGCAATGTCAATCCGATCGGCATTCGCTCATGCTATGACGAGGGCAAGCGTGCCGCCGAGACTTTGTTTATGGATTATCACCGCCAGAACGGTGTCGATATTCGCATTGTCCGTATCTTCAACACCTATGGCCCGCGCATGTGTCCAGATGATGGGCGTGTGGTCTCAAATTTCATCGTGCAGGCACTGCAGGGGCACGACATTACAATCTACGGTGAGGGGCAGCAAACGCGTTCTTTCTGCTACTGCGATGACTTGATCGAAGGCTTTGTGCGCCTGATGAATCAAGATGACGTAATTGGCCCAATGAATATTGGCAACCCTGGCGAGTTTACGATTCTGGAGCTGGCACAAAAGGTGATCGCTCAAACAGGTAGTAAATCGAAGATCATCCACGAGGCCTTGCCTTTGGATGATCCGAAACAGCGGCAACCGGATATTACTCAGGCTCGAAAAGTGCTCGGCTGGGAGCCGACGGTATCGTTGGACGAAGGATTAAAGCCGACGATAGCTTATTTCGATAAGGTCTTGTCGGAAGGGTAGGTTTGGTGCGGTGCTTTAGGTTTGTGGAGCGCAAGGCGCAGTCGTTGCCGCTGGCATTTCGAGCGATTGCATTAGCCGCGAGGCAATGACGGAGCATTGCCGTACCGATTAGCTGGCCGCTAGTAGCGTGCTCCCCATGCAGCGCCGCTAGGCTTTGCCGAGTAAGCGCTGTATGTTGCCCTGCATGACCGCAGCAAACTCGTCGGGGCTTAAGTTTGCTTCGTTCTGTATTGTTTCGATGAACATGCTGTAGTCGGGCGTCTTTTGTGTGCGCGGATAGACGCGCAGCGGGAAGTCTGAGCCGAATAGAATTTTTTCGACACCTATGATTTCAATCATCCGTCGAAAGATCGATGGCTCGTAAAGTAGGGGCGTTGCTGAAGTATCGTAGTAAACATTCTTGAGCGCCTTACGCAGTCGCGGGTTGAGCTCAAAGAAAGCGAGTCCACCGCCCCAGTGCGCGAGGATAAGCTTCAGTTCGGGGTGCGCTTCGGCCATGCGCAGGAAGTCGTTGAGCGGAGTGGGCACACTGCCCGGATGGTCGTGGCCGACGGCTTCGGTGGCGTGTAGATTGATCGGCCAGTCGTGGGCGACACACCAATCCGCTAGTGCATGCCAGCCTACGCTGCTGGAGTCGAAATGCTGAATGCCTGAGTGCAGCTCGCCCACGCCGCGTAGCCCGAGGCTGAGCGCATGTTCGCATTGAGCGATGACTGACGCAGCGGTGCCACCGGGATGGATCGAGGCGAAGCCGATAAAGCGCTCGGGTGCTGCCTGCAGCCATCCGGCGATCACTTCATTTTGCCAGCGGCAGGTGGCTTCGTTTTGCCAATACCAACCGAGTAAGACGGTTTGTTGGACGCCAGCGGCATCCATCGCGGCTAAAGATTGCTCCATCGTCGCCCAGCCTTGAATGGAAGGGCGGTCGAGTGGGGCGACGAGGTCGGCCCAGTGTGGCTCGTGGTGAGACTCCGCCCACGCACGCGGAGCAGTCGCAAGTTCTGCAGAGTAGCAATGGCTGTGGCTGTCGATAATTTTCACGGTGAGGATGGTTGGTGAATCTATGGCATTTAATAGACTAATCAACCTGCAGCCGCGTTCCTCTTGGCGTAAAGCCAGTCGCTACGAGGTTCCCAAACTGCCAGAGTTTGTCGAGAGCGGGTCTAAATCGAGATAAATTTATAGTCGCACCGGTAAACCGCGGCTTTGCAGATGCTCTTTGGCTTGGCGAATCGTGAAGGTGCCAAAGTGAAAAATGGATGCGGCGAGTACGGCGCTGGTTTTGCCATCGTCGATGGCGTCGGCGAGGTGATCGAGGGTGCCTGCGCCACCGGAGGCGATGACGGGTACTTCGACGGCTTCGCTGACGGCGCGGTTAAGCGCATTGTCAAATCCAGCCTTGGTGCCGTCGGAGTCCATGCTGGTCAGGAGGATTTCGCCTGCACCGAGTGAGACAACTTTCTTAGCCCATTCGACTGCGTCGAGTCCAGTGTTGTTACGCCCGCCATGGGTGTAAACTTCCCAGCGATCTTGGTCCTTTACCCGTTTGGCATCGATTGCGACGACGATGCACTGGTTGCCGAACTTAGCGGATGCTTCGTGGATGAGATCTGGATTGATGATGGCTGCGGTGTTGAGGCTGACTTTGTCGGCCCCAGCATTGAGCATATCGCGAATGTTTTCTACGTTGCGCAGTCCGCCACCGACGGTGAGTGGCATGAAGCACTGGTCGGCGGTACGTTTAACCACGTCGATCATGGTGTTACGCTCGTCGCTGGAGGCAGTGATGTCGAGGAATACAAGTTCGTCGGCGCCTTGCTGCTCATAGGCTTTGGCTTGTTCGACGGGATCGCCGGCATCGATCAGATTGACAAAATTCACGCCTTTGACAACGCGACCTTGATGAACATCTAGGCAAGGAATAATTCGGACTGAGAGCATAGCTACAGATTTAAAAACGGATTGGATGTCTGTAAATAAAGAATGCCGCAAACGGAGGGTTGCGGCATTCAGGAAATTGTTGGTAACGAGGTCTTACTCCTCAGCAAAGGTGATGTCAGGCTCGAACGAGAGCGCGAGGCGATACTGTGTGCCAGGACGCATGATCAATGGATGATCGCGCTCAAGGATTTGCAAGTAGTGCATGTTGCCGTAGTAAGTGCGGTAGTCCGGATCTTCGGAAACAACATCGAGTTCCTTCCATTCTGCCTGGAAATCATCCTTCACCACATTGGTGCGGTGGCCTTCATCGCCCAGTGTAAAAGAGGTGGCGACGCGATAGCGACTGTGCGGCGCTGCGATCGCGAGGACGTAGCGCATGCGATCGAGTTGCACTTGCTGTTTTACAGTAAAGCAGAACTCACAGGAGATAGTGCCGCCCTTAAAGGACCACATGACCTTACAGCTACCTAGGCCGGGGACGATTTTTTCGTCAGTGGTAATGAGCTCTGGTTGGTCATACTTGAAAGTCAACGCATTGCGCAGACCCATCGCAGTGGTGCAGTTCTTACCATAAAAGGAGGGCACAATGACTTTATCACCAAAGGTCAACTCCGGCATCATGATCGGCAGATACTTATGGACCGGCCAGTCGAAGATGCCTGGTGAGTGAGGGAACGCGAGGTAGTCGGATGTGCCTTTGCCCTGTTCGCCCGAAGCGATAAGTGGCAATTGCACTGCTAAGCCTGAATCAGGGTCTTGGTAAACGAACAGACCTTGTTCTTTTTTGTGCGATTTGTCGAAGCTGATAAAGCGAGCCACCTTACGTGGTGCAACTGGCTTGGATGGAGCGGCGCTGCCTTTAGTGGCGCGTGCGAGACGTGCCCATTGGCAGAGGTAGCGCGCGGCATCGAAGTTTGCCATCCGTGTGGTGTGATATGGCACGGTGTCACGTTCTTCGTCGCGGATGACTAGGTAGCCGTGCTCTTGATCGAGGTAAGTCGCGAAGAAATTCATGAACAAACGACGCACGGTGTCTGTGTAGAGATCACGTTTGTCGTCCGCTATCCATCCATCACGGAGCGCTTGCAAAATGAGGCTGATGCAGTGCATCTGTCCATATGCCCCGAGTGAGCGCCCGTAAGCGAAGCCACTGCCGTCTTGGCGTACAAGATCAGGGATCATCTTCAGGTATTTCTCCGAATAAGTGCGCAGGCTGGGTAGCTTGCGCTCGCGAAGGTGAAGATTTGAGTGAAGCTGAAGTGCTTGGCGGATGAATACGAAGCTCTGAACACCGTAAATGTCGAATGCGCCGCCGAGCTTACCTTCTTCGCCACTGGCATCATCGAAGTAGCCAGTTGAAGAGGTCGATTCGATGCGCTCAAGGAAGCGATCAATTAGGCGTCCAGTCTCATCTTTCTTGGATAGGCCTAGACTGAAGCGAGTGACTGCCTTCGCAATGTTGAAACTCTGAAAGTGGTTGTCGTAATCGCTACGTTCAAGCAATTGCTTGTCGAGTTGCTCACGAGTCGGGTCGAGCAGGCGCTCCCACAAGGGATTGCGATCCTTGGCTGGGCCGAAGGAGAGTAGGCCAAGCGCAGAGTAAGCCAGGCCGTTTTCGTGGACGTCCTCAGTAAATACCTGTGCGGTGACGCAGCGGGCTGCGAGATCAACTAGGTCGTATTCGCCGAGTGTGGTCTCATTAGTAGCACGGTAATACTCGCCAATCGCAAGAGCGGCGTGTCCGGGTTCGTCGAGGCGACTGTTTTCACCAGCAACAGGGGATATAGTGCCCTGTTCGCTGATCGATTCGAGATTGTGACCCAGAATTGACTGGGCCATGTCGAGGCACTGATCTGCAAAATTTTCCATTAATCGAAAGGCGTCATATTAACGCTAAGAGCTGGTTTTGATGCTTAGCGCAGGTGGGCTTGTCAATAGCTTTCGAGAAAGTCTGAAAATCCGTTTTCGTAAAGCGAAATTCATTGACCTTAGATTGCAATTACATTGGCTGGTGAGCCTCTGTTAGGTTTGCAATTTTGCAACCTTAATTCCGCTACAAGCCTCACCTCTATTGCTACCATACTATGTCGACTGACCCTTCTTCAATGGACCCCGTATCTCACGAGAATCGAAAATTCGCCCCGCTGGCGGCTTTTTCAGAAAATGCTCACATTGGCAGTATGGAGGCCTACACCGCGCTGTACCAAAAGAGCATCAAGGATCCCGAGGCCTTTTGGGCTGAAGCAGCAGAGGATCTGCATTGGTTTAAAAAGTGGGATACCGTGCTCGATGCTTCCGAAGCGCCGTGCTATAAGTGGTTTGACGGTAGTCGCACCAACCTTTCTTACAACTGCCTAGACCGTCACATTAATGAAGGTCGTGGCGAGAAAATCGCGATTCACTGGGAAGGCGAACCAGGCGACATGCGTACTATTAGCTATGCACAGTTGCATGAAGAAGTTTGTCGCTTGGCCAATGCGATGAAAGCCAAGGGCGTACAAAAAGGGGATCGTATTGGGATTTACCTGCCGATGATTCCTGAGTTGGCGGTTTCTGTGCTGGCTTGTGCGCGAATTGGTGCGGTGCACTCAGTCATCTTTGCGGGCTTCTCTGCGGACGCCATTCGCGATCGTGTACTGGATAGTGAGACACGAATGGTGATCACTGCGGATGGCGGCTACCGCCGTGGCAAGATTTTAGAGTTAAAGAAGATCGTCGATGAGGGCGTTGAGAATTGTCAGTGCATCAAAGATGTGATCGTGGTGCAGCGTGGTGAAGCACATCCGATCGATTGTCCGATGAAGGATGGCCGTGATTACTGGTACCATGAAGAGGTCGCAGCGATGAGTGTGGATTGCCCTGCTGAAGAGATGGAAGCAGAAGATCTGTTGTTTTTGCTGTATACCAGCGGCACCACCGGTAAACCCAAGGGCGTGATGCACACCACTGCAGGTTATCAGGTGTTCAGTTATCTGACCTCAAAATATGTGTTCGATTTGAAGCCGGACGATGTGTACTGGTGCACTGCGGATGTCGGGTGGATCACCGGACACACATATATCATTTACGGCATCATGCAGAATTGCGCAACGCAGGTGATGTATGAAGGTGCACCCAATCACCCAGATGAAGGGCGCTTCTGGGAGATTATAGAAAAATATAAAGTCTCGATTTTCTACACCGCCCCGACAGCGATTCGTGCCTTTATGAAATGGGGAGACAAATGGCTGGTCGACCGTGACCTATCTTCCTTGCGCTTGCTAGGAACTGTGGGTGAGCCGATCAATCCAGAAGCATGGATGTGGTATCACAAAATGATCGGTGGCGAACGTTGCCCGATTGTAGATACGTGGTGGCAGACGGAGACTGGTGGGCATATGCTTACGCCGATGCCAGGTGCGACACCGACCAAGCCAGGCTGCGCGACGCTGCCTTTTTTCGGCATTGAGACTGCGATTCTTACCGATGACGGAGAGGAAGTCGATGTGGGTATTTTGGCAATTAAGCAACCATGGCCGGGGATGCTGCGAGGGATTTACGGTGATCCGCAGCGCTTTAAGGAGGCGTATTGGTGCAAGTGGGGTGGGCAGTATTATTTCCCTGGTGATGGCGCCCGTCGCGATGAAGATGGCTACATCTGGATTACCGGTCGAGTGGATGACGTGGTCAACGTGTCGGGGCATCGTATCGGCACTGCTGAGTTGGAAAGTGTTTTTGTCGAGCATCCAGATGTCGCAGAGTCTGCGGTGGTCGGTGTGCCGCATGAGATTAAGGGCCAGGGCCTAATCGCTTTTGTGACCGTAATTGACGGCCGTGATTATGATGATCACTTGCGCAAGGAGCTCGTCACTATGATCGACAAGGGTATTGGTAAATTTGCTCGTCCTGAGCGCATCTTGTTCTCGTCGGATCTGCCGAAGACACGCTCCGGTAAGATTATGCGCCGTATTTTACGTGACATCGCAGAGGGTAAAGAATTGGGAAATACCACGACACTGGCCGATCCTAGCGTGGTAGAGGCGCTACAGGCGCAGTATGTTGCAAAGAGTCAGTAGCTTCTGTTCGATTTAAAACCGACAAGCCCTGCTAGATTTTAGCAGGGCTTTTTTTGGTTCATCGTCGATTAGTGGGTCAAGGAGGGAGGGCGACTCGCCCTCCTTTACAGTAACACAGGATCAATGTGGGCGAGTCGCCCTTCTTTACAGTAACACAGGATCAATGTGGGCGAGTCGCCTCCTTTGCAGTAACACAGGATCAATGAGGGCGACTCGCCTCCTTTGCAGTAACACAGGATCAATGAGGGCGACTCGCCCTCCTTTACAGTAACACAGGATCAATGTGGGCGAGTCGCCCACACTCCTTTCGCGGTCCATTGCTCAAGTAAGTCCCATATCAGCGACCTGTTACCTCTCAGGTCAAACGGTCTGTCGTTTCAATCGAGACTTTCGCATTCATCGCCGATGAGGCTTAATTTGGTACCTAAGGATTACGAAAGGGAGTTAAGTCATGCTTGCATGTTATGTATATATAAGCGTTATTCCTATGACTAAGCTAAGTAACAGTAAGCTGCTAACGATCGAATAGTCTAACCTAGCCTGAAAATACAACGCTCTACTGGGTTCAGCGCACTTTATCAAGGCAGACATCCAAGATGCTAAATAAAATAAGACCAAATTTGACCGTCAGAAAGAAAATTTTTGGAGGATATATCCTCGCGTTATTATTTATTGTACTAATCAGCGTCAACTACTGCAGGTGCCTATTTGAGCTGTCTAGTGCAGGGGATCAGCTTCACCATTCCCATTTGATACTGAATGCCCAGGCTAAGTTGATCTCAGGCTTGAAGGACGCTGAAACAGGGCAACGTGGGTACCTCATTACGGGCGACAATCAATATCTAAAGCCGTTTGACAGAGCGAAACAAGAAATTGATGAAAATTTCTCGGCTCTAGTTGATTTGACTCAGAACGATGCCAGTCGGAAAGAATCTCTCAAGTCCCTTAAGCAGTTAATAGATAATAAGTTTGCGGAATTAGAGGAGACTATTTCCGTGCGAAGGAAAATGGGCGTTGACGCTGCCTTTAAAATCGTGCGTTCCGACCGGGGCCAAAATATAATGAATGTAATCCGCAGCGAAGTGGAGCAGATGGATCAAGCCGAAAATTCATTACAGGTGGCACTTACAGATAGTGAACAGCACCTTATTAAACAGTCAGAAAGCATCATCGTTGCTAGTGCGCTGAGTGCCTTGATTGTGCTGACAACAATGGGCTACACCATCACCAGGAACATCGCAAACCCACTCAAGCAAATTTCGAAGATTGCGAGCAATATTTGCGACGGCGACTTCAGTACCCAAATCTTAGTTGAGGGCCGCACTGACGAGGTCGGAGATCTCGCGAAGACTTTTAATGCGATGATGATCTCACTAGAGGCGACTAAGTTCAAACGAGATGAGGCACAGCTTCAAGCCGAGACTGCCAATAGAGCTAAGAGTGAATTCTTGGCAAATATGAGCCATGAGATCCGCACGCCTATAAGCGGGATATTGGGCATGCTAAAACTACTGCAGCATACTGATTTAACTAGGCATCAGCTGGACTACACCAGTAAAATGAAAAACGCCAGTGAATCGCTACTGACCATCATCAACAACATTTTGGATGTCTCCAAAGTCGAAGCTGGTGAAATGTCACTGGAATCCAACAACTTTGTGTTCGATGCAGTCATGCGTGATCTTAGCGACATCCTGTCAGCTAATTTAGAGACAGAAGAAATCGAGATGCTTTATGACATTGATCCGAAGATGCCCACCGATTTGATCGGCGATTCGATGCGCCTACGTCAGGTCCTGCTCAATCTGGCTGGCAATGCGCTCAAATTTACAGAACAGGGCGAGGTGCTACTGAGCACTCGCGTTATTCGCCAGGATGAGCAAACGCTGGAGGTCGAGTTTGCTGTGACGGATACTGGCATCGGAATTCCCTCGGACCAATTGGAACACATTTTTTTCAACTTCAAGCAGGCTGAGTCCTCGACGTCTCGACGCTTCGGCGGTAGCGGCTTAGGATTGGCCATTTGCAAAGAATTGGTCGAACTCATGGGGGGCACTTTGCAAGTGGAGAGCGAACTGGGCAAGGGTAGCCGTTTCTTCTTCACCCTACACATGCAGTGTGTGTCCACATTTAAGCGGATGACGCCACTGCCACAGATGCGAGCGTTGGTTGTGGATGACAATGCTCTGGCTAGGGAAATACTACAAAAAATGGTCCGGTCGATTGGCTTGGAGTGCGACTGCGCCAGTAATGGCCAGCAGGCTCTGCAGATGCTCCAGCAGACCGATACACCCGCCTACCAGTTAGTGCTGGTCGACCGCATTATGCCAGGCCTGGATGGCCTCGAGACCACCCGGCGCATTCGCCATCTATTCGGAACTCAGCAAGACGCACCCGCGGTGATCATGGTCACCGCTCAACAAGAGTTAGGAATGGACCCAAAGGAAGGCAATGGCGTTTCCGACACTCACTTAGTCAAGCCCATCACTGCTGGCATGCTCTCTGATGCGATCACAACAGCGACATCCGCGTCTTCCGAGTGCAGCACACGCAAAAGCATGCTACAGGGCACCCAGCGCTTGCTGGGATTACACTTGCTGGTGATAGAAGATAACTTGCTGAACCAGCAAGTCGCCAAAGAGCTTTTGCATAAAAACGGGGCCACAGTGACGATTGCCTCCAATGGTGTTGAAGGTAAAATGCGAGCGCTGGCAGCGATTGTTCCGTTTGATGCCATTCTAATGGACATGCAGATGCCTGGTATCGATGGCCTAGAGGCGACTCGTCAAATCCGTAAGCATCCTAGAATGCATTCAGTTCCTATTATCGCGCTGACTGCGAATGCCATGTCAGCAGACCACGAGGCCTGCATTGCAGTGGGCATGGTCGACCATATCAGCAAACCCATAGGGCTGGAGCAGTTGCTGACAACCATTGAACGCCACACCAAAGTTAGTCAGCTTAAAGCCGAGACATCATTGATCGAACAGACGGCCAAGAGCGCAACTACCGTAATTGATGCTGCGCAAGCCATCGAATCATTGGGTGGCGGACGAGATTTATATATTACACTACTGCAAATTTTCCGGACCGATTCCTTGATTCAGTTGCAGGGGATTAAGGGAGCTTTGCTGCAAGGCGAAATTAAAGCGACACAGTTACACCTGCACACTCTCAGAGGTATGGCGGGAACCATGGGCGCAATTGCACTGCAAAAGATTATGGCCCAAATTGAAATAGAACTAAAGCTGGCAACAATCACACCGCCTTCTACCGAAGAGAAGCTCCTGCTCTACAACTTGGCTGAAACTTCCCTAAACGAAACACTTGACCAATATGACTTAGAATTCCCGCTCGAGGGGATGAGCTGAACGGCATCTAAACTGGCCCATTTAAGCACGTGACGGCCCGTCTAAGTGGGTTAAGTTGCGCAACCGGCACAGCAAAGTACGTGTGTCTTAGATTCGAAGCTTCAATGGATTGAATTGGGCTAAATGGTAGGAATCATATATTTCTTTGCATTTCAATTGAGATTCTTTCGCAGGTAGGCCATTTTGCGTGCGTGAATGATGTACTGACATTTGATTACCGCCGCGTGCGGACTGACTTTCCTATCCTCGCTACTGAAGTGCGCTGCAAGCCGTTGACCTATCTGGACAGCGCGGCGACTGTGCAGAAGCCACTTGCGGTGATTGAAGCCGTGGACCGCTATTATCGTGCGGAGAATTCAAATATCCATCGCGGGGTCCATTACTTGAGCGAAAAGGCGACGGATGCCTATGAGGCGACTCGCGCCAAAGCGGCGGCCTTTATTGGCGCAGCGGATCCGGATGAAGTCATTTTTACCAGCGGTACAACTGAGGGGATTAACCTGATCGCGCATGGATTTACTGAGTCCGTGTTGCAGGCTGGGGACGAAATCCTGATCACACATATGGAGCATCATGCCAATATTGTGCCGTGGCAGATCGCGGCACAGAAGACCGGGGCCGTCTTAAAGGTGGTGCCGGTCGATGATCATGGCGTGCTCAACATGGAAGCTTATGAGGCGTTACTATCGGAGAAGACCAAGCTCGTCTCGGTGGTGCACGTGTCTAATTCGCTGGGCACCATCAATCCTGTTAAAACAATGATCGAGCAGGCGCATGCGCTGAACGTGCCGGTGCTGGTCGACGGTGCGCAGTCGACGCCGCACATGCCGGTGGACGTGGCGGATTTGGATTGTGACTTTTTCGTGTTCTCCGGGCACAAGGTCTGCGGCCCGACTGGAATCGGGGTGCTGTGGGGCAAGCGTGAGTGGCTAGAGAAATTACCGCCGTATCAAAGCGGTGGCGATATGATCGAGAAGGTTGATTTTGATGGCACTACGTATAAGGGCATCCCAGGTAAATTTGAAGCAGGCACACCGCACATCGCAGGTGTGATCGGGCTAGGCGCAGCATTTGATTATTTGAACGGATTGGATCGTGCTGGGGCGCTGCAGCATGAGCTCGCGCTATTGCAAGCGGCGACCGAGCAACTCACTGCGATTGATGGATTACGGATTATCGGCACAGCGCCTGAGAAGGCTTCAGTGATCTCGTTCTTGATTGATGACATCCATCCGCACGACATTGGCACCTTTCTCGATGCGGGGGGCATTGCGATTCGAGCAGGGCACCATTGCACGCAACCACTACTGAAGCGCTTTGGTGTGCCTGCGACGGCACGTGCATCGTTCGCGTTCTATAATGATTTCGAAGATGTCGAACGGCTGGTCGCTGCGCTGAATAAGATGAAGCAGTTCTTCTGTTAGTCGTCGTCTTCTCGCCATTATTCATCAGTTATCGAGCGTAGCATAAAATGTCAGACGATCTCCACGACCTGTATCAGGACATCATTCTCGACCACAATAAGCGGCCACGGCATTACGGTGCGTTGGCAGACTACACGCATACCGCAGAAGGCTATAATCCGATCTGCGGCGATAAGCTGACGATCTTCTTGGTGCTAAATGGCGACCACATCGAAGCGGTGCAGTTTGAGTCGGCGTGTTGTGCGATCTGTAAATCATCCGCATCGATGATGACAGAAGTGCTGACTGGAAAGACGCTGGCTGAAGCCGAGGTCGCGTTTAAGCGGGTGGCGGACTTGTTGTCGACCGAACTTAACCTAGAAGCTGATTTGTCAGTCGATGGCGAAATCGCCGCCTTAGCGGGTGTGCGTAAGTTCGCCGCGCGGATCAAATGTGCGACTTTGCCCTGGCATGCGTATTTCGCTGCCTTGAAGGGCTAGGCAATTCTGGTTCTTAATCCTACTCTTACTCCTCATCTTAATCTGCCGCTTCGTATAAGCAGTAGGTTCTGTCTCAGAGGATTAGGAGTAAGATTAAGAGTAGGATTAGGACGAACCTATCCCTTCAGATGCTCAGTCGTTGCGTTGACGAAGTGATCGAGGCTGGCGTGCTTCGATTCAAAGCCGACGGGGAGGCCGAGTTCTTTTAAGGTCTTGGTCGTGAGTGGGCCGATGCTGCCGAATGCTGGTTGGATTGCATCTGCTGCAAGTGTAAGCGCTGCGGCTTGATCGATGAATGACTTCACGGTGGACGAACTGGTGAACAGCACGGCGTCGGCACCTTCCTTGCGGAAACGCTCGGCGGCGGGGTGCTGGCTTAAGTCTGTCTTGCTGGTCTTGTAGAGTGGCAAGGTGTCAACGATCGCGCCGCCTTCGGTTTCGAGGCGTTGGACGAGGGACTCACGGTTTTGATTCCCGGTGACCACGAGCATTTGAATGCTTTCGATACCTTCGTCCTTGATGAAGGTATCCACGAGGGCGTCGCCATTGGCTTTCTCTGGGATGAGATCGACCTTGAGGTGATGTTTTTCGATCTCGCGTGCAGTGGCTGCACCAACTGCGGCGATGCGCATCGGGCCGAGGCAACGGATGTCGTCGAATGCTTTATAGAAGATGTCGAAGAAGGCCTTCACGCCATTGACGCTGGTGAAGATGATCCACTCATAGATCGCGATGCCCGCGAGTATTTCAGTGATTAGCTTCGGGTCGATATCTGGTTGAACTTCGATGAACGGCAGCTCGATGACTTCGGCACCGTTGCTTTCGAGCAATGCGGTGAGTTGACCAGCTTGATCGCGGGCACGTGTGACGACGATCTTTTTGCCCATGAGTGGGCGACCTTCGAACCATTCCGCTTTCGAGCGATTCGCGACGACTTCGCCGATAATCACCATCGCAGGTGAACCCAGTCCAGATGCAGCGAGGTCGGCAACGACGGTATCGATCGTAGCAATCAGTGAGCGTTGACGATTGAGCGTCGCCCATTGAACGATCGCGACGGGTGTGCTGCCTGGCATGCCACCGGCTTTGAGCTCGCCGATGATGCGCGGCAGTTGGCCAATGCCCATGTAGATGCAGAGCGTGCCTTTGTTTTGTCCGTAATCCTTGAAGTCGATACTGAGCGACTGCTTCTCTGGATTTTCGTGGCCGGTGAGGAAAGTGATCGCGGAACTGTGTTCGCGATGGGAGAGGGGGATGCCCGCGTAGGCCGCGGTGGCGAGCGCTGCAGTGATGCCGGGGACGATTTCGAAGGGAATCTTATCGATTTCCAATTGCTCGATTTCTTCGCCACCACGTCCGAAGACGAAAGGATCGCCGCCTTTGAGACGCACTACGTTTAGGCCTTTTTGGGCACGATTAACGAGGATTTCCTCAATCTCATCCTGTGGGATGGAGTGTCGCTGATTACTCTTGCCGACGTAGATTGCCTCTGCGCCTTCTTTGGTCCATTCGAGTAGTTTTGGGTTCGCTAAATAGTCATAGAGCAGCACATCGGCAGTTTCGATCAACTCACGTGCGCGAACAGTGATGAGACCGAGATCACCTGGGCCTGCGCCGACTAGATAGACTGTGCCTGTTTTATTTTGAGAAGACATTTTTTGGGAATTAGGAATTGGGAATTACGACGGAGCGCGGAGATGGTGAACCGTCTGCGGTTTGCCCCGAAGGGGTGATTGAAGTGGGTGCCCAATGGGCGACTGAAAGAACAATTACGATTAAGCTAATCCCTGGAGGGAAACGCTCCGTCGTTTCCATGCATTGGATTGGGTCGGCTCGAACCATTGGTGGCAACGACGGAGCGTTGCCCTCCATGAAAGAATGAAATTTACTGTTCGAATTTAAGGTCGCTGAAGATGCGCTCGATAATCGCATCGATCTCGTCAAGAGACACGAGTTCAAATTCGAAGCTAGTATGGCCGATTTCTGGATGGAAAATGTAGAAGAT
>Ga0209710_1002033_pt1 | contig 14543 bp, 8 predicted proteins | sample ArcticOcean_MG_C_5_FD_187436 | JGI IMG/M metagenome (GOLD analysis project Ga0209710, IMG submission 187436) | Marine microbial communities from western Arctic Ocean - ArcticOcean_MG_CB4_138 (SPAdes) (version 2) | ecosystem: Environmental > Aquatic > Marine > Oceanic | place: Arctic Ocean: Canada...
GCTTCGGGTTAACATAATCGTTGGATCAGTTTCTTGTTGGATTGTAATCATTGTGCGAAGAAGAGCGCGTTCTGTTTGAACGACAAAGTTCAAAAGACAAGTGGGCAAAGCAGCAACAGCAGTATACGAAATGATACCCTAAACCCTTGCCCGAAAAAATCGGGGCCCGAAAATCAGAAAAGGCGAAAAGTCGCGCTCCTTTTACGTTTTAGCTTTTTATGGCAGTCTATTAAAATAATTCTTCCCCAGCTCACAAAACAGTAATTGATATGAATAACAAACAAATGTTAAGTAATGACGACGACGACGATTGTTCGATCAAGAAAATACTCCAAATGCTCGAGATTACGTGGTACGAATCCTCCTTCGTAGAACGCGGGATCGTAAACAGTAAGGACTTACGAACGACTACGGTCGATGAAGTCGCGGAGATATGTTTTGGGGAACGAAAACACGCGGAGTTGATTTTGTTAACGATCGAGGACTTGATGGAGAAGAGGGCGAGAGCTGCTTCGAATCGTGCGACGGGAGAGAAGGACGAGTTTGATAGACGCGCGATGACTGCTGGGGCGATGTATTCAGAGACGTTTTTAGGACGAGCCGAGAAGGTTTATGACATGCACATGGGCTGTGAGAACATGGGGCCGATGTTGTATGCGTTGTTAAGGTTCGTTAAACCGACGAACGTGTTGGAAATCGGAGCAGGGTATACGACGACGTTCTTACTGCAAGCGTTGAAAGATAACGAGCATGAATTGAAAAGATATGAACGAATGAGAGAGGAGAATAGTTGCGCGGTGATGAATAGCGCGAACGGGACGAGGGTGCCTTGGTCGAACGACGAGTATTTCGTTGATAGAGCGAAGAAGAGGTATAGGCCGAGTTTACACGTCGTGGATAACATGGCGCACGAGTATACGACCGCGCATTTGGTAACTGGCGATGATGAAGATGGTATTTTAGTGTTTCATGATTGCGACGCGTTCGATGAGGATTTAGCGAGCACTTTAGCGAGCGCGATTAAGTTCTTCGATTTCATGTGGATAGATTTAGGAGCGGCGAATAGAATAGATAGTTTTTTGAAACGATTTTGGTTCAGAGTGAGACCTGGTGGTTATGTCGCAGTGCATTCGACGCTGACGAATTCGTTATCGAGAGCGTGGCTAGAGAAAATGAGGACGTTAGCAAAAAACGGTGGAAGGAACGAAGATAATTTAATGAGCGAATACGGATTGTTTAGCGAGATGTCGTTCCTCGAGCCGCATAAATTGTTCCAGAACTCGTTCACTTTATTCCAAAGAAGAGATGAACATCCGATTGATTCAACCAAGTACGCTGAACCGATATTGACAAAGTTTCCGTAGTAGTTTATACGTTGTTATTTAGCCCTTATATTTTGTAGAATTGTTTCTATTTAAACAATTCTATTTAAAATTTTCTCTCGCTCGCTCGCATAGTAGTAGTTAAAAAACACACAGCAGCATTATAGATTCTAATCACACACACACAATACAAATGATTATTACGGCACTTCGACAACTTTCATGAGTGGATCGCCATGTAAGCGATGGACGCCGACGACTAAGTCACCGGTCTTTACTAATTTCAAGACATCTCTCACGTAAACAATCGCGTTTGCCAAAATTTCCTGAGGCGCAGCCGTAGCGCCTCTCCATTCTTGATTTTCCAAAATCGGAACGACGCCTCTCGATAACAATAGGCGTCGAGCGGAGTTTGCGTGGTCGTGGCCTGGTCTCGCAATTGAGACGGCAATGATCGGGCAGTTCGGACGATATTTCGAAATTAACCGCGAAGTGTTTCCCGATTTCGATAACGTTATAATAACTTTTGCACCAATTTCATCGGCAGTTTGCGCTGATGCTGCGGCGACAGATTCTAAATGTGGCACGTGCCATGAAAAGTTTGAAAATCTCTTCGAAGAGTTCGTCATGGGTGAGACGAAACTGTTTGCAGCATACGCTTCTGCTTCTCCACAAATATCCGCCATTGCAGCGCAAGCGTCTAGTGGATACTTACCAGCGGCTGTTTCGCCGGATAACATGACGCAATCTGTACCATCGATGACGGCGTTTGCGACGTCAGTGGCTTCCGCTCTCGTTGGTCGCGGAGCACCAGTCATGGACTCTAACATTTGCGTCGCCGTTATGACCGGTTTCCCTTCTTCGTTGCACCTTTTAATCATCCTTTTCTGCGCCAAGAAGATTTGCTCCATTCTTATTTCCATGCCCAAATCGCCTCGGGCGACCATTATGCCGTCCGATTTTCTAACAATATCTTCAAAGTTATCTAATCCTTCCATGTTTTCGACTTTCGCGACGATACCGATCTTCGCAGCCGAATGTTCTCCCAAAACTTCGCGAATGGTATCTATGTCCGACCCTTTGCGAACAAACGATGCGGCAATAAAATCAACGTTATTCTTAACGCCCCAATTCAAAATATCGTCTTTATCTTTTTCAGTAATCGTCGGTAAGTTTACGTTTACTCTCGGTAAATTCATGTTTTTTCTTTCGCCTAACATCGCGGAATTTTCGCATCTACATAAGACTTCACCTTTGTTTACATCGGTCGATAGAACTTTCAACGTAATCGATCCGTCGGCGCATAAGATCTTCGACCCCGTTTTCACGTCTTTAGCCAAATCTCGATAACTCACCGCAATCTTCTTCGCGTTCCCTTGATGCTCGTAATCCGTCGTCAACACGATTTGTTCGCCTTGATGCAACTGCACAGGTTCACCGTTCTCTAACATGCCAGTTCTAATCTCTGGCCCTTTCGTGTCCAAGAACACGGCGCACATTAAACCCGTGTTCTCCGAAGCTTGTCGCAAATTATCCAAAGTCTCTTGATGATACTCGTGCGACCCGTGCGAGAAATTAAATCTCGCTACCGACATCCCAGTCATTAACAAATTCTCTAATTGTTCCACAGTCCTCGACGACGGTCCTAGCGTACATATGATCTTCGTCTTGAAATCGAGCGTCATTCGGCAATTATCGAGTATATGACGAGGCCTTTGCTCTTCCTCCTGTTGTTTTCTCGACGATCCGAATCCGAGCACTTTAGACCTATTGTTAATCACGTCGTCGTATGACCCTGATATATCGCACGAAAACCCACCTTCATAGGAAACCTCCTCCTCATCATCACCATCCTCCTCCTCATCATCATCCCCCGTTTTCCTTCGATCGCGTGGTTCCTTAATCGCGCTCACTCTCGCTCTTCCCCTCCTAAGTTCCAAACGATTCGAATAATAATTCGTATTCCCTAAAAAGCTAACGACGCGTCTCGAAGTTCTCGCGCAGATCCTCATCGATCGAGCGTTCCATGAATCAAAGATCGCGTTCGTTGATTGCAGTAAAGAACTCATGTTCAATGTGCAAACGTTCTTCGTTTCAGTTCGTTTATAAATCGCACTAAGCTCGCGCCGTTGTTCGTTTGTTCTATTTCACGGCGCGCTTTTTTAGATATTTTTTTCTTTTTTGTGGTGCGTTTTTTGCCCCTTTTTTCCGGAAAAAGCTGCCCTATGTTTTACTCATATTTAATTAAACTAACTCTCTTTTTCTCTGTTTTCTTCTAAAGTTTACCCGTTCTCCTTATTCGTGTTCGTTATCACGCACGAATATCATCGCGTTTCGCTTTATTTTAACGAATCGCTTAATTAAGAGTACGATGTAACCCTCTATAATTAAGAAGATCTGCACGTTATGATGATATATTTAATGGGTCAAAAAGGTACATAGTACTGGTACCAAAAAAGACAAAACGCCCTATGCTGCCCTGTTTTTTGAAAAAGAAAATCGATTGGAAAAGAGAAAAAAACGCATAAAATAATTCAAACTCGTTTTTAAAACGCGCTCTCGCTCTCTCTCTTCGTTTCCTCTAAAGTCAACACGCGCGAATAGTAATAACACGCGCGAATAGTAGTAAACGGTCGTACGATGGATGCAGTGGATGCAGAAGATCGATCGCCGGCGTCGACGTTCGCGTTTCCAGACCGAGACTCCGACGATGACGAGATCATCGTTGACCGGCCAAGCACGAGTTCTCTAGATCCAGACAGGACTACTACTTCGCCAACGACGGCAGACGACGACGAGGAAGAAGATTCGGACGAAGAAGAAGAAGAAGAACTCGAAGAATACGAGAAATTAAACGGTTTCGATCGAAAAGCTCGCGCGAAAAATAATAAAAAGAACGCGAGTTTGAACGAAGACTCAAACGCACAAAGAGGACGTGAAGAAGGAGAGGAAGATGAAGAGATCGCGGCGGACGACGACGACGCGGGCGGCGCGGAAAGAGAGTATTTCCCGAACTCTAGAAAGACGAAAGATGAACATGAACGACAAACGAGACTGAGATTGATGATCGTACGCGAACGAGACAGAGAGTTTGCATGTGATAAACGATTCAAGGCGAAAACGATCGTACGATTGAATAACGAAGCGGTCGTAGCGTTGAAACGAGGGGACGACATAAACGCGATTGCGAAATACGCGAAAGTTTTCAGGAAAGCGTTTGAGAATAATTTAACGCATGATTTAATGCACGTCTGTCATTCAAACAGAGCGGTGGCTTATTTGAACTTGGGGTTGTTCGAGGAAGCGTTGTGGGACGCGAATAAGTCGCAATCTATTGCGAATCAAAGGTTTTATCGAACGCAAAACGCGGGCGGGCAAGTCATAAACGCGTTCGTGAAAGGCTACGCTCGAAAAGGTTTCGCGTTGATGGGTTTGAGAATGCATCGATTGGCAAAAGTAACGTTCGAAAACGGTTTAGAGTTTTCTCCGCAAGACGAAGAGTTAAAACGTGGTTTGGAAGAATCCATCGTTGCCGTTTTAGCAGATTTACATAACGGTAAAGGGTTCATTAAACAACAGTTTCATTGCTTACCGGCGCCGGAGAAAAAACATCAACAGGAACGCTTAACTCCTCTCCCGTATGCGTCTCCGTTGCACAGAGTGCATCCGAAAAACATGCTCCCTACAGAATTATTAACGCCGTTTCAAGCCGAAAATGATTATCATTTGAAGGATACGTATAATTACATGACCGTCCACGCCGATATCGCGATACCGAAGAGACATTTTAAATATTTAGAAGACGAAACTAGACGCTCAAAATATGCGCAGGCTATTGAAATCGCAATCAATAGATTGAAATCCGAAAACAAAGACGTTCGCGCGTTACACGTCGGCTGCGGTGCTGGATTATTGACCATGCACATGTTGGAAAAAGGCGCTCATCACGTCACCGCCACCGAACGTTGGCTCTATCAAGCCATGGCGTGTAAAGAAAATTTATTAAACAATGGGTTTTGCGATGATCAAGTCAAAGTGGTTTATAAACGTCCGACAGATTTAGCGTTACTTTCGGATGTTCCAGTGTATTGCAATTTATTACTAAACGACGTCATCGATGACGGGTTGTTATCGTCCGGTTTAATACCGTGCGCGAGACACTGCTTGCAAAATTTACTGTTGCCCGATGCCATCGTTTTACCGGCATCAGCAACAGTCTTTGCGCAAGCGATTGAGATCAAATCGAAACCAGTCTGTGGCTTTGATGTTTCTGCGATGGATTTGTACCGGTCGCACCCGACGTATACGTCCGGTATCGAAGTCGATAAAAACGCTTTTGTTGAACTTTCGAAACCGATGGAAATTTGGCACTTTGATCTCTTAAATCCGCCCGAACAAAGCGAAACAAAGTTTGTCGATCTCGAGTTTACTCGAGAAGGGTGCTTCAACGCCGTTTTGTTCTGGTTCGATTTGAACTTGATCGATGACGTAAAAATCTCCACACGCTGGCCAGGACATGGTAACGACGATGACACGGATGAGAACAACGTATCGAGTTTAACGCCCGCTTTATTTTATCTCGAAGGAGAAATCAAAACGCATCGAAATACGGTCATTCCGTTAAAGTGCGCACATAACACGGTGAGCATGCAATTCAGCGTCGAAGATGCAGAGTACATGCATATGATGAAAAAAGATGCGAGCTTTCCAAAGTACCAGTTTTCGATATTAGCGGATGAAAAACGCGCTAAGGCATACGACGCGGCGATCAAACGCCAACTTCAATTTTTGAAAAAACGCGAAGGTTTCACGAACGTTCTCGATATCGGATGCGGCTCCGGTCTCTTATCGATGATGGCAGCTCGCGCTGGAGCCGATTTAGTTTTAGCATGCGATATGTTACCTAGTTTAGTACAAGTGACTAGAAGAAACGTCGCCGCGAACGGTTTATCCGCTAAAGTTTCTGTGGTTTGCAAAGACGCAGCTTTGCTCGAACGCGGTATTCATGGACCACACGAAGGCTGTAACATGATCGTAGTTGACTTGTTCGACTGCGGATTGACCGGTGAGCACGTCTTGTACATGCTCGAAGAAGCGCGCCGAAAAGTAGCAAACGTCGGATCCGTCGTCGTCCCAGCCGCTGCAACTGTCTATTGCATGGGCGTCGAAGCGTATACGACTGAAATCGATGGTTTCGATATGTCTGCGCAAAACAAATACCGTTGGAATACGACGTACGAGCCAGTACAAATGAAAGACGTTAAGCACCGTCGTTTGACGAAACCGAAAAAGGTTTTCGAGTTCTTCTTCGATAACTCTATGAAAGGAAAAGGCAAGGAAACCGTCGTAAAGTTGGAAACGGTGACGAGCGGCTATCTCAACGCCGTTTTGTTTTGGTTCGATTTACACATGGACGAACACGAAACGATCACGACTGCACCGAAAGGCATTGGTAAAGGCGGCATGATTGAAAACGAGGAAGAGTTTTTGAAAGATTTAGAAGGGTCAAAGACGAAGAAGGTTATGCAAGAAAGCTTGCGAAGAGTTCGAGAGACCATCGCGAAGAATCCGAGAGACGCCTCGTATTTTGAAAAGTCATCAGCAGTAGACGAAAACGCTACAACAACAACAACAACAACAACTACTGCTACTACTAAAGATGTTACTACTGATGATAGTGCTACTCAATCGAACGACGTAACTACAATCGCCGAAGTAGAACACGGAGATTCAGATTACGAATCAGAAGAGGAAGAGGAAGAAAACAACCACTACTGGGGTCAAGCGTTGCAATATCTCGAACGCTCGGTTCAAATTAAAGGCGGTAAGAAAATCGCCGTTCTCGCCAAACGCGAAGCCGATATCATCAGATTCTCGTTAAAAGAAGGTGTTGGGAGCTGGGTTGGCAAACCGCCGTGGAAAATCGAATGGGGCGGTGGCGCTTCGGTTGAATCGCCACATTTTCAACGCGTACATTATTGCCAACTGCTCGTGAACGATTTTCTCATGCGTCTGCGATCGAAAAGGTTTGCGCCTATTGAAAAAGACATGAGGATGATCTTGGCGCATTGTGGAAGTCTGTTTTTGGACCCACAGTCGTTGGCCGATGTCTATCATCGTTTGGTTACGTTGGAGTTGTTACACGGCGCGCCAGAGTTCTCGCCAGGGGCGAGCATGGAAGCTCTATCGAAACCTTGCTTTCGATTTCATTAATTTTATTACTACGTTGGTATATATGGATGATTGCTACTCCTACTAATATTATTATCTTTAGTATACTCGTTATATTCTTATAGTCATCGTTTGTATCGTTGCGCGTTATGCCAATCGATTACGTCTGTATATTTCAGCGTCCCGCCGAAACAATCTAAAGCAGAACCGATCGTAACGTCCACGCGATTGTTACCAAATTTCTTAACGAGCTCTAAATCCTCGATAGACCGCGCTCCACCTGCATACGTCACCGGTATTCCGCAATTTTTACCTAACAACTCGACTAAATCTAAATCCAACCCCATTTTCTTCCCCTCTACATCGACGCCGTGCACTAAAAACTCATCGCATTTCTTCGATAACTTTTCTAAAGTTTCTTCGTTCACGACTAAATCGGTCCATTTCTGCCATCTATCCGTGACGACCTTATACTTCCCTCGATCGTTCGGATCTCTCCTGCAACTCAAATCTAACACTAACCTCTTCCTCCCGACGACTTTCAATAACTTCTCTAACCTCTCTTCGTCTAACTTCCCGTCATGAAACGCGTAACTCGTCACGATCACGTGACTCGCTCCGTTCTCTAAATACTCCAACGCCGTATCCGCCGTAACGCCGCCTCCAATCTGTAACCCGCCAGGAAACGCTCTCACGGCATCGAACGCTGCCCGTTTCGTCTCTTCGTCCTTGCTCAACAAAATAGCGTGGCCTCCATAGACCTCGTCTCTGGCGTACATCTTCGCGAACTCGATCGCGCTCACGTCGGTCTCGAAGTTCGTAATCGGCTTTTCGCTCGTGATCGACTCGCAGTCTTTCAAAGAACTGCCAACGATTTGTTTCACGCGTCCTTGGTGTATGTCTATGCACGGCCTAAACCTGATCGCCTCATTCCAATCATCATCGTGATCGTTTCCTGCCGCTTTTTTGCAGGTTTCGTCACGCGCTTCGAAAGTGATCGAGGTCCTCGCGCGCTTCTTCGCTTCCGAAATCTTCGTTGGCCTTCGATTGCTTTGCTTTTGATCGGTTCTGAGAATCTGGAGAGTTTTGATATCACTGACAACACTGATCATCGTCGTCGATCCGTCGATCGTCGATCTCTGTTCGTTTTTTTGTTTCCCGAACGAAACGGAATTCAAAAAGTTTGTGTGGGACAAAAAACGGATTTCTGTTTTTTTCCTTATTTTTCCTATTAAGCTATTATTTCCCGTTATTTCCCATTATTTCCCATTATTTCCCGTTATTTCCCGTTATTTCCCGTTATTTCCCGTTATTTCCCATTATTTCCTATTATTTCCTATTATTTCCTATTATTTCCCACATTATTATTATTTCCCATGGCACGAAGAGACTGACTGTTGAGAGTGAAATATATAAATCAATTAATTAATTAAGAGTAATAATAAGAAGAAGAATGGTCAGGAAGAAAGGAATACCGGTAAGGAATTTGAAGAATAACACTTTGCAGATATTAACTGCGCGACTGGAGAGTTTAGAGAGAGAGGAACGAGAACGAATAAGAGCATCGGAAGGAAATCAGCAACGACAAAATAATAATAATAATAATAATAATATTATTAATATTAATAATAATAATAATAATGGAAAGAGAGTTCGACCGAAAAGACATGTATGTCACGTCTGCGATAAAGGGTTTGAGAGTCACTTGGACACACACATGCTCGTACATAATGGATTGAAGCCGTTCAAATGTGACGTTTGTGAATATGCGTGTACGACATCTAGTCATTTGACAACTCACTTGCGCGTGCATTCAGGCGAGAAGCCGTACAAATGTCACGTTTGTGATTATGCGTTTACGCAAACTGGAGATATCGAATTCCATTCGGTATTTGTTTTAATAAAATACTAATATTAAATTTCCCATTATTTCCCGTTATTTGTTATTTCCTATTACACAGTTTTACACGCATTATTATTTCCCAAGTATTTCTATTTCCGACCCATTTAATTAATCAATTAAATTACGCTGCACACGAGACCGACGCAAGAACAGAGAGAGAGAGACGAGAGAGAAAGGGCACAAGAGATCGAGAGAAGCGAAGACTTGCGCGAGATTCCGTTCTTGCTCTCGCGTGCATACTGAACCGCACGCTCTGTTCGAACTCGTGTCGCCGAATGAGCGAGCTCTTGAAATGCCCGGAGAAGTTCTATTTATGCGCGGCGTACGCGGATAACCCACCGCAGTCAGTGAACGCGATAACGATGGACTCTAAACTCCTTTTGTTCGCGTTACACGAACAGGCGACGAAAGGCCGAGCAAAAGATGCCGTGGAGCCGAGACCTGGTTTTTTGGAACGCGTTCTTGGTGATGGACGCGAGGCGATCGAACGTTTTCGAGCGTGGGAGATGTTAGGCGACATGCCGGCGATATGCGCGATGGAGAGGTATTGCGAAGAAGTCGAAGCGTTTAATCCAGAGTGGTTTCGAGAGATGACGAAAGGGTTAGATTTCGAGGGGAAGACGAGGCTTTTGACGATGGCGGATTCGTGCGCGGAGGAGTACTATTTGATGTTGAGTAAAGGTATGTTAGTCAATAGACGGGGAAGTCGAAGTCGTGGTAGCGGCGGTGGTAGTGGTGACGATGGTCGGGCGACGACGACGCCAACTGATATTAGGACGTTCGGGAGCGTGATATTCTCGACGGCGAGTGCGACTTCTTCTGGAAACGACGGTATCGATAATAATCTTCATAAGCAAAAGTCGAGGTTTATGTTAGAGAAGAAGATGCCGGAGAGAAACGAGTGGAGGACTATTGTAGTGCAACCGGCTTTAGCGACGTCGGCTTCTTCGTCATCGAATGGTAATAATAGTAACGAGACCGATGCAACGAATGCTGCGAGAGAAAAGTTCCCGCAAAAACGATTTGGACACGTCGCGCATAAAATAGGAGACGAATTAGTTATATCGCATGGAAATAAAGATGGAAGATTACTGAGCGACTGTTGGGCACTAGATTTAATGGAATTAAGATGGAAGAAGAAGGAGTTGAAATGGCCCGGCGCTCCATGCGCAGACGCGGCTTCTGTAGCAACAGAGGATACTGGTGAGATTTATTTGTTCAGAGGCGTTGGTTCGAGCGATGAAACGAACGTTGCTTCAGAGAACGATAACCGCGTGACGATTTCAAAATTGGACTTGTCCGATATTGGCGGGAAGTTTAATTTGTTTAAATGGCATCACGTTAAGACTTCTACTAGCACTGATTTACCGCGAGCAAGAACTGGACATACAGCGACTTTATTTGAGAACGATGACGTCGTATATGTTTTCGGAGGTATGTCCGTAGGCGACGCGAAGAAGAACATCAAATCCGTAGCGTTGAACGATTTGTGGGAGTTTTCTTTAATCACAAAAACGTGGCGCCAAATTCGATGCGACTATGATGAAAAGAAACAACTTGGAACAACTACAACGACGACAACATCGTCATCACCATCGTACGTACAATGCGAACCGCCAACTGCGCGAGGGAGTCACGTCGCTGGGCGATGCGGACGATTTTTGATCATATTTGGAGGAGCCGCTGGAAACATACTAAGCGACGTAGACGTGCATTGTTTCGATACTAGAACGTATAGATGGGTAAAAGTTCTTTTGGTTCCCGATTCTTCGGCTTCTTCTACAGATGGTATAACAATAGCGCCTAGAGCCGGACATTGTTCCGCGACTTCAGAAGACTCCTCAAAAATGTACATCTGCGGCGGCGGAAATAACGAATCGGCAATATTCGAAACCTTACAGTTCGACCTCGCCGAACTCTCACGGTTCTCCGAATCGACCAATAGCAGTAGCGAGAATAGCAACAACGACAACAACAACAAAAACACCAACGTACGGTTACTGCCAAAGATTACATGGTCCGTTTTAGTCAACAAATCTTCATTAACCGGTAAAGAGGGAATGACTATAACGACCATAGCGTGCGAATCAGGCGAATACTTGCTCGCCTTTGGAGGCTTGAGCGGTTTACGCGATGATTTCGAAGTATCGTGTTTACGCACTAAATAATAAAAGAACAATATAAAAAGAGCAATAGGTGTAGTAGTTTTTTTGATTTAGGGTTTATGTTTAGGGGTTTAGGGTTTCAGTAAAAAAATTGGAATTGGAAGAGTTGGTTTATTTTCTCCCCTCTTATTTTTACGCCTTTTTAAAAGCTCTCTCGCCATCATCAACAGTCGTGTCCTTAAAACCGATTCTAAACACGACCCTGCGGCGCGCGAGAGTAACAAAATCACAGAGCGCGCTATAGAACATAGCAAGCGTTATTTCGAATCAGTTTTATCGGTATATTCAATTCGCGGCGCCGGCTGTTACTCATAAAAAGCGTTCGACTTTCGATTTTTACAGGCGCGCGAGAACTATCCCGAGCATTGAGGTAGTTGGAAACCGAGCGAAGTAAGGTCCGAGAGTATGAGTACTCAAAGGCAATCGGAGATCGGATCACCGATACGAAAGTCAGAAAAAGCTGCCGCGAGTAATTCCGATAGCGCATCTGTCGCTAGAAGGTGATTAATAATTTCGCGCGCTATCACGTTTGTTTACTTATTATTAGCTTATATTAAGCGCGCGTTTTCGTCGGCCATTTTTTTATTTTTCCCCCAGCAAGAGAGCGATTTCGTGCTCGATTTTGCTTCCCCCTCTTCTCACGAAGATATTTCATGGTCACGTGTACCAAACTATTTTATCTTGAACAGGTTACAAACGGAGTTAATGTCGTTAATGACGAGCAGTGATGCAGGGATATCGGCGTTCCCAGATGGCGATAACATATTCGCCTGGGTTGGCACGATCGAAGGCGCGAAGGGCACTGTCTACGAAGGCTTGAGATATACGCTGACGCTGTCGTTCTTGAACGAGTATCCGTTCAAGGCGCCGATTGTGAAATTCTCGACGGCGTGTTTTCACCCGAACGTCGATCAGTTTGGGAATATATGCTTAGATATTTTGAAGGAGCAGTGGTCTCCGGCGTATAACGTGAGAACGATTTTGTTGTCGATTCAGAGTTTATTGGGAGAGCCGAATAACGATTCTCCGTTGAACACGCATGCGGCCGGTTTATGGTCGAATCAAGACGAGTATCGAAATTTGCTACATAAGAAGTATAAGGAGGATAATAAATGATTTGCACTAAAATGAATATAAATGAATGAATAAATAATAAGAATAAATAAGATAAAAAGAAAAATAAGAGGGGATTGTTGTGTTGTGTGCGTTTGTTCGACAACGCGTGGATCGCGAAGTAGAGATACTTGAGAGAGAGAGAGAGTGAGAAATCGCCCTTCTCCTTTTCTTCTCGAACAATAAAAACGCACATACACACACACAAATTATATTAGAAATTAATGAGTTGCTTCTTTCTTTAAAATTAGTTCTAAGCCGTTGTATAATAGATTAACAAAGAATACTACTATAGATTACATTAGTTATTGGGTTGTTATTTCTTCTTCGATTTCTTCTTCTTTGATTTCTTGTCGTCGTTAATATCGTCTTCTTCGTCTCGAGATTTTCTTTTCGATTTCTTCTTTGATTTCTTATCGTTCTTGTCATCACCGTCATCAGAAGAAAGTTTCTCCTTCTTTTCCAAACGTCGTTCCTTCTTCTTCTTCTTCTTCTTCTTCTCGTCGTTGTCGTCGTCGTTTTCGTCGAACGCTTTTTTCGTCCCAGTGAATTCTTTCCCAGTAAAATTTACAGCCGTATCTCCCAAGCCTCGGCGCGATCCTTTCGCGCTCGCCATCTCGTGCGCCTTCTTGAAAATATTCTCCTGTTGCTTCTCCGTGAATCCATTCTTCGCATTCTTATCGACATCTTCGTCCTCGTCATCTTTTCTAATCACATCTCTATCTAATTCACGTTTACTACCTACTAGTCCGCCCCAAAGAAACCCAGCATTTCGCCACCACGAGCTCTTTTTTGTCGTTTTTGATTGTTTTCCTTCGTACGATTCGCCTTTCTTTTTATCGCTACTCTTTTTGTTGTTCCCGTCGTTGACCGATTTCTCGTCTTCTACTGTTACTACTACTGCTGCTGCTACCGCTTTACTATCTTTAGTGTTGTTATTATTCGTTGTTCGTACATCTAACGTTCCAGTTTGTATGCCATACTTCTTCATCTGTTCCTCCTCAAAACTCGCTACTCTCGCGAGTTTCCCTTTCCTACCGCGAAAACCTTGCTCCTTCGCAATTTCTCTCGCAACTTTTAACTCTTTCGCGCATCCGTTATATTTAACGCCATCGTTCCCGTTTACATTTTTCTCTTTCGTCGCAGTCGCACTCGCAGTCGCAGTCGTAGTATCCCTCATCGTCTCTCGCACGTTTTTCTCGAACTCATCCGTCTCTGAATCATCACCATCGTCTGAATCGTCTGAATCGTCCCCATCTACTGCGTCTTTCGCGCTCAAATCGACCACGGCCTTAAACTTATCGGCCGCCTTCTTAAAATGCCCTTCCCACCACTTCTCCTCCCAATTATACCTCTCGCTCGTTTTCCCGACGCCTTTCAAATCGTCCTTCTTCTTAATCTCAATCGCGTTCCTGATCCCGTCTTTCCCTAAGCCGAGTCCATCGCCTTCGCTCCATCCCATCTTACGTAACAGTTTCTTCCCTAGCCCAGAAAACGCTTTATCGCCCGGTCTCTCATCGTACGAAGGGATCTTCATTCTTCTTCTTCTTCTTCTTCTTCTTAACTAATCACTCACGGCAGTATATATATATATCAAACAATAAGAGAACGAAGAAAGGCCTATACTCCGAGTGCTCTGCTTACTCTGTTTACTTCTTCCTTCTTCTGAAGATGTGATTTAATGTTTCGCTATTGACGATGAAGCAGCCGTCAAAAAAAAAGTGCTTTAGGGTTTAGGGTTTTGGGTTTTGGGGTTTAGGGTTTTAGGTAAGTCCCACTTTTTAATTTAGATACGAAATCTTCCCTACTTAAAAAAGTTTCCTCTTCTTCCTCAAAAGACGCGAGTAAGCGCGCGCAGGGAAAAGAAAC
>Ga0209710_1002034_pt1 | contig 14533 bp, 16 predicted proteins | sample ArcticOcean_MG_C_5_FD_187436 | JGI IMG/M metagenome (GOLD analysis project Ga0209710, IMG submission 187436) | Marine microbial communities from western Arctic Ocean - ArcticOcean_MG_CB4_138 (SPAdes) (version 2) | ecosystem: Environmental > Aquatic > Marine > Oceanic | place: Arctic Ocean...
AACATCATTGAGCAAGACCACCGGTTCATCAAGAAACTAACCAAACAAATGAAGGGTTTTAAAACGTTTATATCAGCCTCCGCTACCTTGGACGGAATTGAGGTGGCGCATATGATTCGAAAGAAGCCATTTGGGATCTCTACAAAAACTGCCTTTCAGCAATTCGCGGGCCTTGCTGGATAACTGTGCCCATAGATAAGCGAACTGTATCTTCATGAACAGCTTGCGACAGAACCCTGTAATCCCCCCATTTTTAACATCAGTCAAAACTAGGGATTTTCTCGGTTATAGCAGCTGTCGAGGCGGAACCCGGCCAATCGCTGAGTGTGGACGAATATTATTATAGGTCCATTGCCACTGCGTTGCCAATAATTGTGCATGTTCAATGTCTTCGAACAGATTTAGTTCAAGCAGCTCGTGCCGTGCCGTTCGATTAAATCGCTCAACATAGGCATTTTGTGTTGGTTTTCCAGGCTGAATATAAAGCAATGTAATCTGCTCTTTTATTGCCCAGTCAATCAGCTCATGACTGATGAATTCAGGACCGTTATCGCATCGTAGAGCCAACGATTTACCCCGCCATTCAATGATTTGTTGAAGCGACCGTATCACCCTTTGGGCGGGCAATGAGAGGCCAAAATCCATCGCGAGGCTTTCGCGGTTACAATCATCAATGACATTAAAAGTACGTATTGAACGACCGTCTTTAAGCGAGTCACTCATAAAATCCATCGACCAAACTTGATTAATTTCTGTAGGCACAGTCAGAGCATCGGGTTTGTCGCGCTTGATGCGAGACCTAGGCTTTATTCTTAAATTGAGCTCAAGCTCCCGATAGATACGGTACACGCGCTTATGGTTCCATTTAAACCCTTTAGTATTACGCAAGAAGTCAAAGCACAGGCCAAAGCCCCAGCGCTTATGCGTCGTCGTGAGGCGCTTCAGCCAGTCCTCAATTTCAGCATTTTCATTCACCAGCGTTGGTTTATAAAAATAACAGGTGGTACTAATCGAAAGTACATCACAAGCAACTCGAATGCTCACGTCATAGTCCACTTTGGCCCTGCAAGCCAGTTCTCGTCGCCGAGCTGGCTTCACCACTTTTTTGCAATAATGTCCTTGGCGATTTCGGCCTTAAGCCGTTCTTCAGCGTACATTTTTTTAAGACGGCGGTTTTCGTCTTCTAGCTCTTTCATACGTTTCATAAGCGAGGCGTCCATGCCGCCAAATTTAGCTCGCCATTTGTACACGCTGGCGGAACTGATACCGTGCTCGCGGCACAAATCAGGCACACTGGTCCCAGCTTCGTTCTGCTTTAAAATCGCCATAATCTGGCTGTCCGTAAATCGTGATATTTTCATGGTGATCTCCTTCGTTTAGTGTACGAGAAAATCCTACTTAAAACTGATCTTAATTTACGGGGGGATTACACCACCCCAAAAATATTGTTTCCTTATCTCTGGGCGTAACTTGAAAAATTCTCGAGCAGAAATGCTCTTTATCACCTGCATCACTTTTGATGGTGATGTTTTTGGTTCAGACCTTACGACCATATGGATATGATCGACGGGGGTTTCTAGCTCTACTATATCAATGTTGTCGTCGTATCCTATCTTCTGAATGATGGCCTTAAGCTCACTACGATATGGCTCACTAAATACTTTGTGACAATACTTAGGTATCCACACAAAATGATACATTAACCGAAAAATAGGGTGCGTATTTCTTTGTAACTCCATAAGTTGAATACCCCACAATGGCCAGAGGCCATTGTACGCTATCCAGCTCGGGGGCTTGCCCCCGAGATTTACGCTACGCGGTTAAATATGGCGGCACAAGGCCACTGTTAAACTTAATACCTTGGCCTGTTCTGTCTCTAACCTTTGGTATTTTGACGTCAATATCGCCAAGACCCGTTTGCACCGTCCGTTCGGGTAAGTAGCCATTGCGTACAATACCTTGCAAGCCAGATTCCGTCATAAGCCCTCTATGTTGGGCTATGAGTGTAGCGACTTCCGCTTCGATCGCTTGGGTTAATAATTGCTGAGCTCCAGTCTTTAAAAGCTCAGAAAGCACATCTTGTGCTGGCATATTCAGTGCGACAATATTATCATTCGTCATGTGGCGTACTCTTGTTGGTTGTTGATCGGGAAGGATCTTTACTTCCAACAGGATACGCTGCTTCAACTCTTCATACACCAGAAATAACTATACCTCCTCACTTGTCCCCACTGAGCTGGGAGCATATTGATTTGACGGGAAATTATACGTGGGGCGACAATCTTCGATTGACTGATGGGGAATATCGACCATTAAGAATCAATGACGGGAATGAAAGTCAGGATGCGTAATGGAAAAAGGTTCACTAACGTACAATAATTTCCGAATTCCCTCTTGACCCTTTCTTAATCAATTGGGGTTCAAAGGTTGAGTTACGGTCATGAGGCGATTGAATATCAAGTTCCCCATGATCACCTTTAAGTTTTTTAGAGGAGTAACCATTACGGCTATTGCCTGTGTGATGGCCTGTAGGCTCGTTTTTGTTGTAGCCTAAGTGGTGTCATCTCACCTTTCAAAGCGGCTTCAACGGTTAGTTTGGTGAGAAAGGAACTAAGTTGGCCGAGGTCTCCAGGTGTTTTAATGTCTTTTGCCAGCTCTTCAGCCATAGCTTGTAATTTTTTGTGATTCATCATTGTGCTCATTATTTTTACCTTCGTATAGGTTATAGATAATAAGCAGTTACACAATTATTTTTACACCCTCGGTGAATACTTGACGCCGTTCAATACTAAGTCACAATTAAATAGCCTGTAACCCTTGTTGTAACCTTGTTGTTCTTTAGTAGCTTGGCTAATCGGTCTTTTTCTTAGCTGCTCCAATGTCGCCGTCATAGTAGGGCGGTCAATGTTAGTATTCTTGAGCCGCTAAACGCTTCAAATCAACCCGTAAACCTTCGCTGTTATTGCGACAAAAAAACCTAAGCTGATCAATGTTAACTGCTTTAGCCAGTTCACGTTGGTTTCAATACGGGTCAAGTTCGTTTGAATGCTAGCCAATCTACTTGTTTCAGCATTGACCGATTCGGCAGCAGCCCGTGCTTTTTCTTCGGACGCTCCCGCTTCCATCAATGCTTGATAAACTTCACTATTGATTGTAGTCAATTTTCGCTACCTCTTTATTCATTAACGTGTGGGGGATAACTAAAAGTTATTTAACATCTTACTGGCCTTTCCGTAGGCCTGTCTACTCTATCAACTTCCACTTTCTGCTTATCTGTAATTAGCCCGTGCAATTTAGCCAACCCTTTCACTGCGGCTATGGCTGAGGCCCAGGGTTAGGAATGAACTTTTTATTCATTGTTTGACTGGCAAGCGAAACAATAGCGGCCTGCTGGTCTTCGGGAATATCGTTGATCCGGGCTAATATGTCATCAAGAATCATTGTTATCCCCTTGCGATAACATATACGCGACTCGCCTTGCTAAATCGGGCTCCGTTGCAAACAGCTGACCAGGATGAGTTTATTTTGTCATTTCTACTTTTTGAGACCTTTGCGCGAACAGCTCACACGGCCTCATTGTTTAGTTGAGAGTGTTTTTTTGGAGTCGAACCCAAAAGACACTCAGTTTTTACTCAATATTGAGCAATATAGGCCGGTTTATTGGCCTATTTCCATTTCCTAGACGCAACTTGCCTGTTGTATCGACAGCCCTCGTTTAATATTATGCGCCACACTCATCAGTTCAAAGCGAGTACGGTTACGGCTTAATCCCATGTAACGCGCTTTACCCATACCGTAATGTAACTTTAGTACGCCAAAGACCCGCTCTACAGTGCAGCGCACGCCAGAATGCAATTGATTAAACTGTTTGTCTTGCTTAGTTAGATGCTTGTTTCTATAAGCCCGCTTAATAATGCGATTCTTAATCTTCCGTTGCTTTAGCCACTTCTCATGCTTTTCCCTGGCATACGCGCCGTCGGCATACGCTGCAGATTCATCGCCATCAAGCCACTCGGTAAAGCAGTTGGAATCATGCACGTTGCCCGGCGTAAAGTCAGTCGATTTGATTAAACCATCTTCATCAACATTCATGTGCGCTTTGTAGCCATAGGGGGTTTTACGCTGTCCATCAGAGCCTGCTTTAACATTCCAATTCGCTTCTGGGTCTTGGGACGGCTGACCGTCTTTGCCTTTGTTAGGTCGACACTGTTGGGCTTCAATCACGCTGGCATCCATGATGCTGACGCCACCTGACTTAATGTATACTCCTTTATCGCTAAGCTGTTGGTTGATTTCGTTGAGCAATTTTTCCATTAAATTCAAACGCTCAAGAGTCTGCCTAAATCGCCAAAAGGTACTGTGGTCAGGCACTGACTCGGCAATGTCTAAGGCTACGAATCGTCGAAATAATAAGTCTCGTGCAAGCTGCTTTTCTAGCGCTGGATCACTGAGCGTATACCAGCTTTGCAGTAATAGCGCCTTAAACATCAGCAGGGGTGGCCAAGACTTCTCGCCCTTAGTGCTCGCATGAATGCCCTGTAATACTCGCTCTAACCGAGTCCAGTCTATTAATTCATGGACTGAGTCCAGTTCTTTAAGGGCTTTGTGCTCAATCATCATCGAATCGGCAAAGCTACGTTGTTTAAGGTTTTTCCACGCCATGGTTGGTGCCTAACTTGTTGTATATCCTGTAAGTGTAGTTCAAAGAACTGATTTTTCCATATGAAATGGCAAATCAAGCTCAAAAACCAATTTTATAGGCCCGTTCATGCAAAGGTCTCAAATTGAATTAATCAAGCGTAATTGATTTACTTTAAGGAGTCTGATGAGGTCCATTTACATATACCAATATTGTTAAGTAGCTATATGATAATCCTATTTGAATGTTATGTTAATTCATACTATGATTTACTTTAAGATATGAAAAACATTCATATTCGTGTTTAATAATTGATCGAAGGCGATTTGCCGTACGCCAACATGGTGACGATAACGCCTTAGGAGCTATAAATGAAAATTATAAAAAACCTCATATTATCTGCAACACTCGCCACCACAACCATCGCCCCATCAGCCTACGCTAGCGAAGGTTATGTGGGCATTGCAATGCCGACCAAATCCTCTTCACGCTGGATTTCTGATGGTAACGCCATGCTTGAGCAGTTTAAAGCCGCTGGGTATGAAGCTGATCTACAGTATGCCGAAGATGATATCCCTAATCAATTAGCGCAAATCGAAAATATGATAGTCAAGGGTGTTGATGTTTTAGTGATTGCTGCGATAGACGGAACTACACTGTCCAACGTGCTTGAAAATGCAAATGCAGCAGATATTAGGGTGATTTCTTATGACCGATTGATTGTTGGCAGTGCCCACGTTGACTATTACGCCACCTTTGATAATTTTAAAGTGGGCGTACAGCAGGCTTCTTCTCTGGTTGACGGTATGAAAAAGAAAGGTAATGGTCCATATAATATAGAGCTTTTTGGTGGTTCCCCGGATGATAATAATGCTTTTTTCTTCTATAACGGTGCTATGTCAGTGCTTCAGCCGCTAATTAATTCTGGAAAGGTCAAAGTGGTTTCTGGACAGTTAGGTATGGATAAAGTGGGAACCTTACGTTGGGATGGTGCCGTTGCCCAAGCTCGTATGGATAATTTAATTTCTGCGCACTATACAGATAAGCGAGTAGATGGTGTTCTTTCTCCATATGACGGTCTATCTATAGGTATTCTTTCATCATTAAAAGGTGTTGGTTATGGTTCTGGCGATATGCCGATGCCAATCGTTACTGGGCAAGATGCAGAACTGCCTTCTGTTAAATCTATTCTAGCTAACGAGCAGTATTCTACAGTCTTTAAGGATACTCGTGAACTTGCACGTGTAGCGGTAGGGATGGTTGACGCTGTACTTAAAGGAGCTACGCCAGAGATCAACGATACCAAGACTTATAATAATGGAGTGAAGATCGTTCCTTCTTACTTGCTTGAGCCAGTATCAGTTGACGCGTCTAACTTGGAGTCTGTATTGCTGGGTAGTGGATATTATGAAGCTAGCCAGATTAAGTAAACCGATTTATATCATCGGCCTACCCTAGGGTAGGCCCAATTAATCGGACTATTGTCATGAGTGATACGATTCTTGAAATGCGTAGCATTACCAAGTCCTTTCCAGGTGTAAAGGCTCTAGACCAAGTTAATCTGAAAGTCCGTAGCGGCGAAATACATGCACTTTGTGGTGAAAACGGGGCGGGGAAATCTACCCTCATGAAAGTGCTTAGTGGCGTATATGGCTATGGAAGTTATGAGGGAGATATTCTTTATAATGGTCGGCTCATGGCGTTTCAGGGTATTTCTGAGAGCGAAAAGGAAGGCATAATTATCATCCACCAAGAACTCGCCTTGGTGCCTTTGCTGTCTATAGCAGAAAACATTTTTCTTGGAAATGAAATCAATGCCCACAGCGTGATCGACTGGAATGAAACCCATAGGAGGTCAGCAGACCTGATAAAAAAAGTGGGATTAAGTGAAAATACCTCGACGCTAATAGAAAAGTTGGGTGTAGGTAAACAGCAACTGGTTGAAATTGCCAAGGCATTATCCAAAAAGGTAAAACTGCTTATTTTGGATGAACCCACCGCAGCTTTACAGGAAAATGACAGTCAACAATTACTGAGCCTATTGCTTGAATTTAAACGGCAGGGCATAACCTCAATTCTTATTTCACATAAGTTGAATGAGGTGAGTCGCGTTGCAGACAGTATTACCGTAATACGAGATGGAAGGTCTGTATCCTCGCTAGATTGTACCACCAGCACTATAAGTGAAGAAGACATTATTCGCGATATGGTGGGTCGTGATATAGAAAATCGTTACCCAGAGCGTAATAGCAAAATAGGTGAGTGCTTGATGGAAGTGAAAGATTGGAACGTCTGGCACCCAGAGACAATAGATCGTCAAGTCATCAAAAATATTAAATTTAAAGTCCATACCAGTGAAGTTATTGGTATCGCTGGGTTAATGGGGTCTGGCCGTACAGAACTTGCGATGAGTATTTTTGGACAAAGTTATGGACGCAATATCAGTGGATCGATTGAGTTGAGAGGGAAAGAAGTTAAGGTTTCCAGTGTCTCTGAGGCCATTAAGAACGGTATAGCCTATGTTACTGAAGATCGAAAGGAACTGGGTTTGGTGCTGGACGAAAATATTATGCGCAACATAACCCTTGCTAATCTTGAAGAGGTGTCTGAACGTTTAATTATCGATGATAATCTCGAACGGGCTGTCGCTGAAAGCTATCGTACTTCTTTACGGATAAGAACCCCTTCCGTTTTCCAAAAAGTCATTAACCTTTCGGGTGGTAATCAGCAAAAGATTGTGTTGAGTAAGTGGTTATTTGCCAATCCAAATGTGCTCATTCTGGATGAGCCTACTAGGGGTATCGATGTGGGTGCCAAATTTGAAATATACGCAATCATAAATGAACTAGCGATGCAGGGTAAAAGTGTGGTGATGATTTCATCTGAAATGCCTGAATTATTGGGTATGTGTGATCGGATATATGTAATGAATGAAGGTGAATTTGCTGGTGAGTTAAAAGGCTCTGAAGCCAGCCAGGAAAAAATCATGTCCTTAATTGTAAGGTCCTAGGCAAAAATAATAATGGTCGAAATTATAACTAAAAATGACACTGCAGCTACTGTACAGCCCGCCTCGAAGCCAAGTGTTGGCATGCACTTGAAATCCCATATTCGTGAATATGGCATTCTAATAGTACTAGTGCTTATCATGTCACTATTTCAATACCTAACGGATGGCACGTTCATGCGACCAGCCAATTTAACCAACCTGTTCTTACAGAACAGCTATATCATTATTATGGCTATCGGTATGCTGTTAGTAATTGTTGCGGGTCATATTGACCTGTCGGTTGGCTCTATCGTTGGCTTCGTTGGTGCTATCGCTGCAGTAATGATGGTGGATTACAATTTACCCACGCTCGTGGTGGTCCCTGTCTGTATGGTGGTTGGACTAATCATTGGTGGCGCGCAGGGCTATTGGGTAGCTTACTGGAGAATTCCTTCATTTATCGTCACGTTGGCAGGAATGTTGGTCTTTAAGGGGCTAACAATGGTCTTGTTAGAAGGGCAGTCAGTTGGACCTTTCCCTAAGAACTTTCAGATTCTGAGCACGGGTTTTATTCCTGACTTTTTTGGCCCAGGTCGCCCAAATTATACCGCATTATTAATAGGCGTTTTGGCAGCTAGTGTGATTGTTTTTTTAGCGATTAGGACGCGACTGAAAGCGTTGGAATATGGTGTAGAGGATGAGCCTCTTGTATTTTTTGTCGCTAAAAATTTATTAGTTGCTGGCGGATTTATTTACATCTCTTACCTGCTTTCTACCTATCGCGGATTGCCTAATGTGTTGATTACTATGGCAGTGTTAATTGCCATCTATACGTTTTTCACTAATCGTAGCATTACTGGTCGTCGGATCTATGCTTTAGGTGGTAATCAAAAAGCAGCCAAACTATCAGGAATCAATACAGAACGTTTAACTTTTTTAACGTTTGCTAATATGGGTATGCTTGCTGCAGTAGCGGGGCTTATATTCGCAGCTCGTTTAAATACAGCCACACCAAAAGCGGGCTTCGCCTTTGAACTTGACGTGATCGCCGCGGTTTTCATTGGCGGCGCTTCTATGTCAGGTGGTGTCGGTAAAGTGGTTGGTGCTGTAATCGGCGCGTTAATTATGGGAGTGATGAATAATGGGATGTCACTTCTTGGTATCGGTATCGACTGGCAGCAGATTATCAAAGGTCTAGTTCTGCTTGCAGCAGTGATTTTCGATGTATACAACAAATCTAAGCGCAATTAGGAGGATTCCAACAATGTTTTTGTCTCAATTAAAAGGTGGCACTGTTGTTTGTCGTGTTGGTGATGAACCGCGCATGGTTAATGGTGTTAAGAGTACTTATCAATTAGCAATGGAAGCGATTGGAATGGGTGTCACTATCAGTGATCTAATCAAAGAAAAAGGTTTGGGCGATAGTGTTAATCTTGAGACTTTATTAGTTGAAGGGTTAATCGACAGCCCAATACGCCATCCAGATTATGCACATATGACGATTACTGGAACTGGGCTTACTCATCTTGGCTCAGCATCAGCACGTGATGCGATGCATAAAGCTTTAGAAGGTGAAAGCGATTCAATGAAGATGTTTCGTATGGGGTTAGTAGGAGGTAAGCCAGAATCTGGTGATGTTGGCGTTCAACCGGAATGGTTTTACAAAGGTAATGGAAAGTCGGTTGTTGCTCCATCTGATGCATTGGCGTCGCCATCATTTGCATTAGATGGTAGCGAAGAACCCGAAATAGCAGGTATCTATGTTAACTCACCTGAAGGCAAACCTTTTCGTATTGGTTATGTGCTGGCAAATGAGTTTTCTGATCATATTACCGAGCGAATTAATTATCTTTACCTAGCGCACTCAAAATTACGTCAAACATCATTTGGTCCTGAAATTATGATTGGCGATTTACCGGCAGATATCAGAGGCACTTCGCGTATAAAACGCAATGGTAGTGTGCTGTGGGAGAAACCTTTTTTGTCGGGAGAAGATAACATGTCTCATACTATTTCGAACTTGGAGTACCATCATTTTAAGTATGATATTTTTCGTGAACCTAGTGATTTGAATGTTCATATGTTTGGTACTGCCACATTATCATTTGCTGATGGAGTTTCGGTGTTAAATGGGGATGTTATGGAAGTGGAATGTCCCACGTTCGGGCTCACATTGTCTAACCCTGTTTCGAAACTGGCAGTACCTATGACAGCGATAGGAGTCTTATGAGCCATGATCAATCACAGGTCTTAGCAATCTACCCTGACCTTAAAGGCAAAACGGTTCTTATTTCAGGTGGAGCGACAGGTATTGGTCGTTCTCTGGTCGAAGCATACGCGAATCAGGGCGCTAAAACGGCATTTGTAGATATGGATGAAGATCAGGGTAAACAGCTTGAAAGTGAACTGCTCTCGCAAGGCCATGATGTACGGTTTACACCTTGTGATATCACTGATCAAGAGCGTTATCAGACCGTTATTAATCACGTTTCAGAATACTTTGGTTCTATACAAGTGTTGTTAAATAACGCAGCCAATGATGTACGACACTCCTTGGATACAATAACTTCAGATAGCTTTGATGATCTTATCTCAGTTAATCTAAAACATAGTCTGTTTGCCGCGCAGGCAGTCATCCCCATGATGCGCAACGCGGGTGGTGGATCTATTATAAACTTTGGTTCGGTGGGTTGGATGATGGCGAGTGCTGGTTATCCCGTCTATGCGGCTAGTAAAGCGGCAACGCATGGGTTGACTCGAGGGTTAGCACGGGATTTAGGTGCTTATTCGATCCGTGTTAATACGTTGGTTCCGGGTTGGGTCATGACTGAAAAACAACTTAAATTATGGGTGGACGATGACGTACGTAAACTAATCCGACGTAGTCAATGTTTACGAGGGTCATTGAAACCAGAGCATATTGCACAGATGGCATTGTTTCTAGGGGCCAACGCATCGTCAATGTGTTCAGCACAAAATTTTATTGTTGATGGTGGCTGGGTATGAGTCAGTTTCAACCTAAAGAATGGCCTCGTAAACTACGATCTTCAGAATGGTTTGGTGGTACATCACGTGATCATATATATCATCGTAGCTGGATGAAAATTCAGGGCTTGCCCGCAGACCTTCTTGATGGGAGGCCTGTCATTGGTATCTGTAATACCTGGTCACAATTAACACCTTGTAACGCACATTTACGCGATCTTGCTGAGCGAGTAGCGATTGGAATTTATGAAGCGGGTGGATTACCGCTAGAGTTTCCGGTTTTTTCAACTGGTGAAAGTTCTTTACGACCCTCCGCAATGATGTACCGAAATCTGGCAGCAATGGACGTTGAAGAAGCGCTACGCGCGAACCCATTGGATGGCGTTGTATTGCTTGCAGGATGTGATAAGACCACACCTGCGCTATTGATGGGAGCTTGCAGTACCGATATTCCAGCCATTGTTGTTTCAGGTGGGCCGATGTTAAACGGCTGGTTTAGGGGTGAGCGTGTTGGTTCGGGAACGGCGTTATGGCAAATGTCAGAGGAATTGAAAGCGGGCAAGATTAATAAACAGGATTTTCTTGATGCTGAACAGGCAATGTCGCGCTCTTCTGGTTCCTGCAACACAATGGGAACTGCCAGCACGATGGCAAGCATGGCCGAAGCATTGGGTATGGCTCTATCGGGAAATGCGGCTATACCTGCTGTAGACAGTCGTCGTCGAGTGATAGCACACATCTCAGGCAGACGTATTGTAGATATGGTTAAGGAAGATCTTAAACCTTCAGATATTCTGACACTAGAAGCTTTCGAAAATGCGATACGGGTGAATGCCTCGATTGGTGGATCAACTAATGCGGTTATTCACTTGTTAGCAATAGCGGGTCGTGTTGGCATTGATCTGACGTTAGATGACTGGGATCGTTTAGGTCGTGATATTCCTACCATTGTTAACCTGATGCCATCAGGTAAATATCTTATGGAAGAGTTTTTCTATGCGGGTGGCCTGCCCGTTGTGCTTCGTATGTTAGGGGAGTCAGGGGGGCTGAATCGTGATTCAATCACAGTTGCAGGTACATCCATATGGGACGAAGTGAAAAATGTTAGAAACTGGAATGAAGATGTCATTCAGCCCGTCGAAAAAGCGTTAACAGAAAGTGGTGGTATTGTTGTTCTTAAAGGTAATCTGGCACCGTTAGGTGCTGTATTAAAACCCTCTGCAGCATCTCCCGAACTATTACAACATAAAGGTAGAGCAGTAGTGTTCGAAGATATCGATGACTACAAAGCACGTATCAACGACGAATCTCTGGATATTGATGGAACCTGTATAATGGTTCTGAAAAACTGCGGTCCCAAAGGTTACCCCGGCATGGCTGAGGTAGGTAACATGGGGCTTCCCCCAAAGGTTTTACGCCAAGGTATTACTGATATGGTGCGCATATCTGATGCCAGAATGTCTGGTACGGCATACGGTACAGTTGTACTGCATACCACACCCGAAGCTGCCGCTGGAGGCCCACTTTCCATTGTTCAAAATGGTGACATTATTGAGCTAGACGTCGCAAATCGTCGTTTACATTTGGATATTAGTGATGAAGAGTTAAATGCCAGGCTATCTGAGTGGACATCGAATATTGTGCCGCCAGCAAGCGGTTATGCCCAGCTGTTTAATGACCATATTCAGGGTGCTGACACAGGAGCTGATTTTGATTTTCTCAAGGGCTGCCGTGGATCTGCTATTCCTAAAGACAGTCATTAAACCTTAAAAAATAGTAAACAGAGATACATATGGTTATAGGTAAGCATTTAATAGATGGACGGTGGGTTAAAACGGATGAAACTTTTGCATCCTCACCATATTCAGGGAGTAGCTTTACATTTTATAAAGGCACTCCTGAATTAGTCGCGCAAGCGGCGCAGGCAGCTGAATTGGCTTTCGAAAGCTTCTCTCAAAGCAGCGAAGAAGTTAGAGCAGAGTTATTGAATCGAATTGCTGATGAAATAGATGCAAGGGGCGATCAAATAACCCTTATCGGTTCACAGGAGACCGGCTTGCCTGAAGCTCGGCTAATTGGAGAGCGAGGCCGTACAACTGGTCAGTTGCGTTTGTTTGCAGAGCATATATTAAAACGCAAGTATTTAGATGTGGTTGTCGATGAAGCAATGCCAGACAGGCAACCTTTAGCGCGCTCACAGCTACAGTTAATGCAACGTCCTCTAGGTCCTATTGCCGTATTTGGTGCATCTAACTTTCCGTTAGCTTTTTCCACCGCAGGTGGTGATACCGCAGCTGCACTTGCGGCAGGATGTCCGGTTATCGTTAAAGGCCATTCCGCGCACCCAGGGACAGGGGAACTGGTTGCTCAAGCAATAGAAGCAGCTATTAAAGCACTTGATCTTCCGTCTGGAATATTTTCTTTGATTCAGGGAGGGGATAGAAAAGTAGGAGAGGCACTGGTACAGAATGTTTTTATCAAAGCAGTAGGCTTCACTGGCTCACTTGTAGGTGGCCGTGCGCTATTTAATCTTTGTGCTGCCCGTCCTGAGCCTATTCCTTTTTTTGGTGAGCTAGGCTCGGTCAACCCGATGTTTATACTGCCTAATGCATTAGCACACCGAGGTTCGGGAATAGGTGCGGGATGGGCGACCTCTCTCATAATGGGTGCAGGACAGTTCTGTACAAACCCAGGTATTACTGTGCTTATTGAAGGTGATGGATATGAAGAATTCGTCCACGGCGTGATGAAGGGATTACATCATATACCTGAACAAGCAATGTTGACTGACGGGATTGCGCAGGCTTATCGCGACGGGATTATTCGCATTAAAAAAGTAGAAAATGTTGAACAATTAATTGGACTCAAGTGCGGATTGCGTACAGCGGTACCTTATTTATTTTCAGTAGATGCTGATACGTGGTTGCAGCAAGATGAGTTATTAGAGGAAGTATTTGGTCCGCTAGGCATTATTGTTCGAGCTAAAGACGAAGAGCAGTTGAATAAGATTGTTCGCTCATTGACGGGGCAATTGACCTGTACTTTGCATATTGACGAACAAGATTATTTATTGGCAGGTAAATTATTACCTATACTGGAAAGAAAAGCGGGGCGTTTATTAGTTAATGGGTTTCCTACGGGAGTTGAAGTGTGTGATGCAATGGTTCACGGTGGGCCATATCCGGCATCGACGAATTTTGGGGCTACTTCAGTAGGAACCTTATCTATCCGTCGTTTTACGCGACCAGTGTGCTATCAAAATATACCTAAGGAATTATTACCACTGAATTTAAGACGTAAATAGGAATTTTCTGTATGAATTTACCCCTAACGAAAGGCTCTATTTTGGTTCTTAAGGGCTGTGGAGCTAAGGGTTGCCATGGCATACCCGAAGTAGGTGTAGTGGTACAGTGATTTTGGTCACGTAATAGGAAGTGCTAAAATGCACACAAATCATTACGGTGACATTATGACTACGAAAACCAGACCTTGATTTAACCCCGAATTTAAAGTTGAATCTATGAGGGTTATATTCCCCGGCGCTTGCGGCGTTGTGTTTTCCAAAGGCGGCCGATCCCGCAGGGAAAAAATCGCGTAATACCCCGTAGCTTGCTGCGGGGATAGCGATTTTTAGGCTCGCCGTTTTATTGTGCTCAACTCGTTTTAGATCAGCGATACTCCATTCGGGAGGCAGCTGATGCGATGAATGTGGGACACTCCACCCTTGATAAATGGGTTAGGAAGTTGAAAGCTGAGCGAGAGGTTTCATTGACCGCTGGCAAGCCGATTACTGAAGAACAGCGGGAAATAGCTAAGATAAACGGTTCTGTCGCAAGCTGTTCATGAAGATACAGTTCGCTTATCTATGGGCACAGTTATCCAGCAAGGCCCGCGAATTGCTGAAAGGCAGTTTTTGTAGA
>Ga0209710_1002042_pt1 | contig 14492 bp, 14 predicted proteins | sample ArcticOcean_MG_C_5_FD_187436 | JGI IMG/M metagenome (GOLD analysis project Ga0209710, IMG submission 187436) | Marine microbial communities from western Arctic Ocean - ArcticOcean_MG_CB4_138 (SPAdes) (version 2) | ecosystem: Environmental > Aquatic > Marine > Oceanic | place: Arctic Ocean...
GTCTTTTATTTACATCTAAATTTTTTATTAAAATTTTAGATTTATCACTAACAATTGTACCCTTCCATCTTCTAGGTCTAAAAGGGCTAATAGGTGTAACTGCTAGTTTTCTTGAGTCTAAATCTAAAATTGGACCATGTGCTGATAAATTATAAGCTGTACTTCCAGCAGGTGTTGAGACTAACACTCCGTCAGAGATAAGATTTTTAATAATATTTTTTTTATTTGCTATTATAGAGATTGATGATGCCTGTTTACTTTGTCTCAAAATAGAAATCTCATTAATAGCTATTGATTTTTTTGTTTGATTATTTTTATTTGTAACAGTCATTTGTAGAGGATAAATTTTTATTTTTTTAGAAATATTTAAATTTCTAACAATATTTTTATTCGAAAACTTATTCATCAAAAAACCATAATTTCCAGAATTAATTCCATAAAAAGGTTTTTTATACTTATGGAATTTTTTTAAAGTTTGAAGCATAAAGCCATCACCTCCAAGTACAATTATAATGTTCGATTTATTTAAAGTTGTAATGTTAACTTTTTTAATTAAGAAAGATTTAATTTTTAAAGATGCTTTTGTTTTGTCAAAAACTAAATAAATTTTATTTTTCATGAAAGCGTGTTCTCACCCAAAATCGTACTAATACTCATAAAAAACAAAGATTTTAATTCATATGTATCAATTGAATTTATTGATAGTTTGTTCATTTAATTAAGTAAATTATTATAATTATTTATTTGTAATAATCCCTATTTCACCTGTTTCTTCAAGTGCTAATAAAACAGCATTTAGTTTATTGTGATATTTTATATCCCTAATTCTCTGACCAATATAAATTTTTTCAAAAAAAATAGTTTTTTCAAAATTGTCATCAAATTTCATACGATAAATAGACTGCCCCCATAATGAACTAATTAAAAAATTATCAATCCAAAAACTCGAAAAATTATTGGATATATGAATTAATTCTGAAATTCCTACAGCTTTTGAAAAGGCAAACAGAGGTTCTTGGAATCCATTTTTTTTGTGTTCTTTAAAAAAAATAGGTTGACCTTTTTTTTGTCCATAAGGTTCTCCATATGAAGCTTTTGGCCACCCATAATTTTTCTGAAATTCAATTTTATTTATTTCATCGCCACCTCTAGGGCCATGCTCTGTAGAAATTATTGTTTTATCATAAACTAATAAACCCTGTGTGTTTCTATGACCTTTAGAAAATTCTAATATTTGAGAAGTGTCTAATGGTATAAATAAAATTTTTCCAATTATTGAGTCTTTGTGTTGAAGGGCAGTGCCATTTTCACCTACAGTAAATAAAACACCTTCTACTCCATTATGTTTATATTGTTGTATTCTGCCACCATGTGGTTGATAATAATTCTGTATTGAGCATTCCTCAGAGGAATAAAAATTTTTAAAATTCAATTTTTTCTTATTTATTTTAGCTTTAGATATATTCCAGTTATAGCATCTATTACTACTGTTTGAAAAAGATACAAATAGTTCATCATTATAAACAAAAGTATCTAGGATTTTTTCTGCCTTCAGGTTTGAATCTATTTTGAGTGGGGTTAATTTTTTTTTGCTATTTTGAAGTTCACTGTAATCTAGGATATAAAAATTACCAGTATAGTCAGATAATATTAAATCATTTTGATATACTTCAATATAAAAACTAAAAAAATGTGTTTGTTCAGAGTCACTTTTTTTAGTTATATATTCAATTTTTCCATTAGTAAGTTGAAAACTTTTATCAAATCTTATTTTTTTTTTTTCAAAATTTAAATTAATTAATTGAGTCTCAGGTAAAAACTTAACATTATAATCATTAAAAAAATTATTAATTATGTGACTCAATTGGTGACCAGAACTATTATTCTTTTTAATATTTCTTAATATAACTTTTGACTTTGTGGAAAGTTTGGTAAAAAAATATTGATTTAGATTTAAAAAATTTGCTTTAAGAGATAATAAAATAATTATTATAATTATACTTAACGAAATTAAAAAAAATTTAATTTTCATTTAGTGGTGCCCTCGGCCAGACTCGAACTGGCACTCCAAAAAGGCACGGATTTTAAGTCCGTTGTGTCTACCAATTTCACCACGAGGGCATTAATAAATTTCATGAGTATCTATGCTAATATTTATAATTGAACAAGGCTAATAAGTAAAATTTTTTATTTTATCACTTTACTACTTATATTCAGAAAGATATTTGGCTAAACGATTAGCTAAAGTCATTATTGTCCAGGTTGGATTTGTAATACCGTTAATAGGAAAAACACTTGAACCACAAATAAATATATTTTTCATATTATTAATTTTTAAGTTTTTATCTACAACACTATTGACTTTACTTATGCCCATTTTAGTAGTGCAACTTGGGTGTAACCCGCAACCTCCTGATTTATAAAAATTAGAAATAAATTCATTTTTTTTATTTCTTTTTTTTAAAAAACCATTTTCTCCAACCATTGAAACTAATATCTTGTTATAATTATTTTGATCTTTTAATGAAACATGCCAATTTATATTTACTTTTCTCAATCCAAATTCATCAAATACTTCATTGTCTAAGAAGACTCTATTGGACTCATCTTGAGATTGGGAGAAAAAAAATTCAAAGGAGTATTTATAATAATTGCCAAAAATTAGTCTTAATTTAGAAAATAGTCCATTTAGTTTTGTAATAAAAGTGACAAATAAATTTAAAAACTTTCTAACAACAGGATAAGGAATTCTCAAAAAAAAACACCTTAATGTTCTTAATGGATCTAACTTATAATCTAGTTGGACACCTACAATGGTATTATTTTCTTTATATACTGCAGCTACCTCTTCTTTTTTCTCATCACCAATAATTTCTTTAATATTATTTTTAATATTTGGTCTAAATATTTTTTTATATTTGATAAATTCTTTTGAGTTTATTTTTCCAACACGTACATGAGGATGATCTGATAGAAATTTACCTGTATTATCATTTACATTTGGAATTAAATTTAATGCAAGATATGGGTTTCCTATTCCACCAGCACAAAATATTATTGATTTATTTATGTTTAATTTAATTTCATCTAAATTAATTTTATTTTTTATAATAACTGATTTTGCAGTATTTTTATCATCATAATTAATCCTTACTGGAGAGCTATCCTGAAAAACAGTTATATTTGATAACTCTGAAATTTTAAGATATTTAAAAATATTTCTAAATTTGCATCTTTCTGAGTAATGATAGTAAAATTTTCCTTCATCATCCGTTTCTGTCTTTTCTAAATTAGCAGGTTTTTCAATGTCTAAGGATTTGGACAACTCTTTTGAATTATCCATTAATTCATTATATGTAAATGGCCACTCTCCTAAGTTAAACTCTTTCTCAGAAATTAAATATACTTTGCTATGCCATAATAGGCTATTTCCACCTAAGCGATTACTGAAAACTGGGTTGTAGTTATTTGGTGATTTATTTACATATGGTAAAAAATAATCATGAATTTTCTTTTTTTTATTATTAGCTTGATCAACTAACGCTATATTAAAATTTAATTTAGATAGTTTCCAAGCAAGTGTAGACCCGGCAGGTCCACTTCCTATTATCACAAAATCAAATGTCATTGTTGTAATTTATAGACTATTTTTAATATTTCTGAATAATTAATAATCATTTATTTTTTTTTCTTAATAGACATACAAAATTAAAATCGGGATTTGACATAAATAATAAATTACTTGGATAAAGTTTAATACTATCAATGCTGTAAATTATCTTTGAGTTCGTTTTTTTTATTAACGATGCAAAAGTTTTCTTAGAATAATAAATTTTAGGTATAGAAACATTGTTAAAATAATTACCTAAAAAATCCATTACTTTAATTATGAAATTAGATATATTACCATTCTGATAATGATCTTTTATAAATACAAAAGTTGATTTTTTATTAAGATTATTAATTATATTAATAATTAATTTTTCTTTCTCGATTCCAATATGATGAATTACATCATTGACTAATGCAAAATCGTAATTTTTTTTATTTTTTTTAAGAGATTTTATAGAATAAAATCTAAAATAATTTTTATAATAACTGTTTAAATGAACAATTTCTTTTTTTGTATAAAAATCATAACAATCAATTATTATTTTTTTTTTATATTTTAAGATAAGTTTTTTCCTCAAGAAAAAAATTAATCTTGGCTGATGACCTGAGCCAAAATCTAAGATTTTTATTGTTTTTTTTTTGTTATATTTTAAAATGATATTAAAAATTAAATTACTTAATTTTTTAGATCTATAATCACCTACAGCTAAATTTCTTAAAAACTTAATCAAATACTTAAATAAAGTTTGCATTGGTGTTAATTTGAATTATTTTTTAGATTTAATATAATAATCGATAGTTTTTCTGATACCTTCTTCTAAAGAATATTTTGGATTATAGTTTATTTTGTTACGGGCTAAATCTATACTAACATTTCTTCTATTTGGTCCAACAGGCATATTTTTATCCCAAACTATATTTCCTTCAAATTTCATTTGTGTTTTTATAATTTCCACCAATTTTTCAATCGTTATCTCAACACCTGAGGCTAAATTAAGTGGAGTGCTTTCGTTATATTTTTCTCCTGCCAAAATTATTCCATTAGCAATATCCTCTATATAACAAAAGTCTCTTGTTGAATTACCGTCGCCCCAAACTACTACTTCTTTCTCATTATTTTTTATAGCTTCATAAAATCTTCTAATTAATGCTGCAATAACATGAGAGGTGTCTACATTGAAGTTATCATTTGGACCATACAAGTTTGTAAGTATAACCATGATTGAGTTAAAATCATATTGCTTTCTATAACTTAAAGAATGAGTATGCATAATTCTTTTTGCAATACCATAGGGTGCATTATCTTCTTGTGGATACCCATTCCAAATATTTTTTTCTTTAAAAGGAATTGGGGAATTTTCAGGGTAAATAGAAACTGTTCCAATTGACACTATTTTTTCAACATTTGATAAATAAGCATTATGAATTACCTGAAGATTCATTACAGCATTTTCATAAAAGAATTTTCCAGGATTTCTTTGATTGACCCCAATACCTCCTACAGTTGCTGCTAAGTGAAAAACTATATCAGGTCTTTGATCCTTATACATCATTTTTACATCTGAACCATTAACTAAATCGTATTCTGAGTGACGAACAATAGAAATTTTTTTTGGGTTTTTTTTTTCAAGAAGGGAAACTAAATGCCCTCCTAAAAAACCTTCTCCACCTGTAACAGAGACTCTTTTATTTTCCCAAAAATTTACCATAAATACTTTATTTTTAAAATTTTAGATGTTCGATATTACATTTTACTTAATAATGAATATAACAATAGCATAAAAAAAAATATGAAAATAGGTTTTATTTTACCCTGTTATAACGAATTTGAAAATCTATTTATTTTGATAAATCAAATAAAAAAAAAATTTAAAAATCACATGATAGTTGTTGTAGACGACTCATCAACTGATGAAATTAAGTATAGAATAAAGAAATATAAAAACATCAAATACTTTAAACGGAAAACTAAATCTGGCAGAGGATCAGCTGTTTTGTTCGGAATGAGTAAAATTTTAAAAGAAAAAAAAATCGAACATATAGTTGAAATGGACACTGATCTATCAAGTCATCCAAAAGAACTTATTAGAAATTTAAAATTTTTTAATAAAGAAAAATTAGATTTACTAATAATGAGTAGGTATTTACATGGTAGTAAAATTATTAACTGGCCTTTACGTAGAAGAATTTTTTCATTCTTATCCAATAAATTAGCTTATTTTTTATTAAGGGTGAAAGTAAGCGACTATACTATGGGATATAGAATTTATTCAAAAAAAGCAGTTGAATATGTTGTTAAAAATTGTGGTAAGGTTGGAGATGGATTTATAGTTTTGTCTGAAATACTTGCAGAATTAAATTATGCTAATTTTAAAATTAATGATATTAGAACAACTTTTACGAATAGAGAAAAGGGTTCAAGTTCAGTAAATATAAAGTTAATATATCAATCTCTCATTGGAATATTTAAAATATATAAGAACATAAAATCAAAAAAAATATAAATTTTTTAAATTAAGACTTATATGCAATATTCATATTATCTTTTTAAGATGGTCAGCAAGCTTTAATGATAATAATACTATAGTGTAAGTTGGATTTCCGTGTCCACTTGTAGTAAAGACAGAGCTTCCTGTAACAAAAAGATTATCTATAGAATGCACTTTTAAATTCTTATCCACTACAGAATTTAATTTATTTTTACCAGCACATGTACCACCCATTTGGTGTCCGGCATTTAATTTTGTTTTAAAATTATCATATGAAAATATATCCTCATTAATTGCAATTCTTCCCATATCTTTTTCAACTAAAAATTTCCCTAATCTCAAAAGATTTTCTTTTGCACACCTTTTCATCTTATTACTCATTTTCCATGTTAAATCAATTAGTGGTGTACCATATGGATCTAAATCATTACTTAATGTAATTCTATTATTAGCTTCAGGTTCCTGCTCTTGATTAATGCTAATATTAAAATTTATAAGATCTTCAGTATTTTCTCTTAATAAAAAATTTTTGATAATATTAGGAGACATACAGGTAATTTTTTTTATATAGCTAGAATTTGAAGCTGATTTATGATTAAAATTCCAAAAAAAAGTAAGACCATCAATGTCTCTTTCACTTCTAAATTTTAAATTTGGAGATAAATTAACTCTATTATAACAATCAACATAGAATTCTCTAGATCTACCCTTGGTTTTGTCTAAATACTTTGAAACTTTATCGTATTTAATAAACCCTTCAGCAGGATCATAATACGGATGATCCATATAATATTTACCAATTGGTAAATTATCATCAAATAATCTTTTATTTTTTTCTTTTGACCAAAGTAATAATCTTGAATTTTCAATCCCTCCAGCTGCCAAAACAAAATATTTGGCTTTTAAAGAATAAAAATTTGATTTTTTTCTACAATATACTGAGCTGATATTATCTTTTTCACCTTCAAAATGTAAAAATGATGTGTTTAGGGATAAGTAAATATAATTAGAATTTTTAATTTTATCATAATAAACATCTTTAAAATTTCTAGATTTGTCTGAGAATCTTGTATTATATTGATTAAAATCTTCATTAAATTTTTTTATATAAAAATCAGTATAATAAAATTTTAAACCTAAAACTTTTTTTGCTTCATCTTCATAGCTATGTAAATCATCGTAATCAATTGGCCAATTGCTGAACTGCTCTTTTTCAAACTTATTGCAATGTCCACCCCATAAGTTTGAAGTACCACCAAACATTCTAGCTCTTCTTGTAGATATATCGTAATAATCCTCAGCATAAACATTTCCTTTTAAAAAATCCTCTGATTCAGGATCCAGCTCTAAACCTCCTGCTTCAATTAATAATGTTCTAACATTAAGTTCTTCTAACTTTAATGCTGTCGATATTCCAGCTGGGCCACTACCAATAATTATAACTGAAAAAAAATTATCATTAATATTATTTAAATCATTCAAAATCATTTTGATTTAAAATCCATATTTTCTTATTTTTTTTGTAAAATTTAATGCCTTTTTTCTTAAATTGTTCATAAATTTTTAATCCATTTAAATCTAATGATAATAAAGAAAAAAATAAAAGTGATGATATTTTTAAGAAATTTCTTTTATTATTTTTTTTGATATTCATTATAACTTTTTATTTTAAAAATATATCTAAATCAACAGATTTAGTCTCAATTATTGACTACAATTTTTTTAAAAAATTTTATATAGTAGCTTTTTAAATTTTAAATTAATTGCTAAACTTATATAATGAGTAGTAATAAAAAAAAACAAATATTTTCTTTAATATTTTCTTTAGCTTTAATTTTTATTTTTTTTTATACTGGATTAATCCATGAAACATATGTTCCATTTTGGAAAGATTCTTTTAATGATTGGCCTTTTAAAACTTATTCAGAATTTAAATATTTTGGTGACACTCAAACATTATTTTTAGCTGCAGAATGTTACAAATCTGGATATGATGTTTTCTATGGAGAATGTATTGCAGATTATGGCATTAGAACAGGACATGATTATGGTAGATCCTTATTATACTTGCCCATAATAGATGAAAATTTTAAAAAAATTTTTTTAACGACATATGGTTCTATTTTAATTAGTTCTTTAGTTTTCGTTGTATTTAAGTTAATTAAACCAAAATCAATATATGAAAATATTATTTGTCTAACATTAATATTTAATCCAACAACATTGTTATTGTTTGAAAGGCTTAATTTAGACTTATTGATCTTTCTTTCATTAGTTTTAATTGTTTTTCTAAAAGGAAAATATATTTTCAAATTTTTAATTAAGTTCTTATTGTTTAGTTTTAAATATTACCCGTTAATTTTTATAATTAACTTTTTCACTGAAAATAATTTAAAATTAAGAAATAAGTTTTTTTATGCATTTCTATTAGCATTAATCTCTTCTACTTTCATTTTTTTTAGTTTGGATGATTTAAAATATGTCGTTTCTGATTTTGAAAAAGTTGGGCGAAATATCAAATATTCTTATTCGATTAATTCTTTTTCTAGAACAATAGATCACTTTAATTTGCTAGATAAAAATTTTATCAGACCAATTTTAATCTTTATCTTATTAATTTTTTCAACAATTTTATATATAATTTTTAATCAAAAAATTAAATCTCCTTTAGATAAAGAAAAATATTTTTATTACCCTAGGGCAAAACTTTTCTTAATTTCTACAAACTTACTAATAATTTTGTATTTGTTTTTTAATAATAATTACTTTAGAGAAGTTTTTTTTATAGGAGTTGTTCCATATTTATTGATAATAAAAAATGAGAAATGTGTATTTTCTAAAATTTGTCTTTCTTTAATAATTTTTAAGTATCTTTTTATGATCTTTTTTTGGCCAAAGGTACTTTTTAGTGACATAAATAATGATTTATTTTCCCAAATAACTTTAGGAACAAAAATTTTATTAGATTATTTTATAATAATGCTTTTGATTCCATATGTTCTAAAATTAAACATAATTCTTTTTAAAAAAACATTTAAAATATCTTCCTAAATAAATGATTTTATTTAATAAGATAAAGCTTTCTTTAAATACTTAAAGTTTAAATTACAATCTTTATAACCACGTTTAACAATATTAAGATACCTTTCAGTTGGAAAATGAAATGATGATTTTTTTACCATTGTATATGTCATTACTTCTTTACCATAATAGTTAAAATAATATTTTTTATATAAAGTAGGATAATCTTCATATGCATCTAATTTTTTTTCATCACTTTTAGAAATTTCAAATAATCCACCTGGTACCATTGAATTTTTTTTAGGCTCTATATCTGCTGCCCTATATTTGCTTCTAAAGGTTAGTTTAAAATTTTTTAGATTTATTTTTTTTAAGTAAATACTATCCTTGCATCTTCTTTTCATTTGAAGGTGATGAACGTTACTACCATAAGCAAAATAGAGCATTTAACGATCCACTACTTCAATTTTTTTTTCATTCACAAACTCTAAAATTTGTGAATTACAATTATCAATTTTATGCTGATCTTCAGATCGTATTACTATTGATACACCTAGTTTGCCTGCTTGAAAGAAAGGGTAACTTCCAATTTCAACATCTTTATTATCATCCTGGACTTTAGTTAAGGATTTTGCAATTTCACTTTCAACAGTTTTTAAACTTATTGTGTGGCTTAATATTGGATCTCCCCCTACTATTTTATTTTTTAATCCACCTAACATTGATTTTAAAATTGAAGGAACTCCTGGTAGGCAAAAAACATTTTCTATATTAAATCCTGGTGCACCACTTGTTGGGTTTAATATTAAATTAGCATTACGCGGCATCCATACCATTTTTTGGCGGCCTTCATTAAATTCACCAACTTTGTAGTAAGCTTCTAATATTCTAAAAGCTTCTTTGTGAATTTCATACTCAAGGTTAAATGCTTTTGAAATAGATTGTGCAGTAATATCATCATGTGTTGGTCCAATACCACCAGTTGTAAATACATAATTATTAACTTTTCTTAAATGATTAACGGTCTCAATAATTGTATTTTCTATATCTTGGATAACCCTAACCTCATTAACTTTTACACCAATTGAGTTTAACCATTGAGCAATTGTGCTGGTATTAGTGTCTTGTGTTCTTCCAGATAGAATCTCATTCCCAATAATAAGTATTGCGGCGTTAAATTTTGTATTTTGCGTCATTATTAAATATACAATTTAAATATGGAATTTACCAAAGCTTTAATAAAAGGCAAACTTATCAAACGTTACAAGAGATTTTTTACAGACGTTAAAATCGGTAAGGAAATTGTTACGGCACATTGCCCTAATACTGGATCCATGAAGGGCTTATTGGATGAAGGAAACGAGGTTTATGTATCTAAAAATGACAATCCTAAAAGAAAGTTAAAATATACCCTTGAGATAATTAAAGTTAAAAAAAATTTAGTAGGTGTTAATACCCATTTTGCAAACAAAATTGCCTTTCATGGTTTATCAAATAATCTAGTTAAAGAGGTTGCAAACAATGACAGTATTAAACCTGAGGTATTTTATGATAAAGCAACACGATTTGATTTTTTAGTTGAAAAAGATAAACAAAAAATATTTGTAGAAGTTAAAAATGTTACTTTATTTAGAGAACAAAAAACTGCAGAATTTCCAGATGCCGTTACTACTAGAGGTACTAAACATTTAAAAACTCTCATAGAAGCAATTAAAAAAGGATACAAATCATACTTATTATTTTTAGTTCAAATTCAAGGTGTTGAAAACTTCAATATAGCTAAAGATATTGATAAAGAATATTATGAAAATTACTTACGTGCAAAAAAAGCTGGTGTTAAATTTTTAGCCTATCGTTGTAAAATAAATCGTAAAGAAATTAAAATTGAAAAAAAATTAAAGATGATGTTGTAATGTTTTAATATTATTCACCACCAGTTATATTAATTAATTCATTTGTAATAAATTGGTTTTCATTAGATGAAATAATTAGAATTTTTTTCACCCATAAATGTCCCTTCTACATCACAGACATTACATGGTTTAAAGTTTATATTAAGCAAGTTTATTTGTATCTCAAATTAATTATTTTTCTCAGAGGAGACTCTAAGTATCTAAATGATAGTATTGAGATATACTGCAATATTCAATTAAATAATAAAAAAATAACTATTCAAAAAAAATTAAAAATACTAAGTTAGTAATATTAAAATTTTCTACCATTCCATTTTTTTATTTTGTGTGTTTGATATAATTCTATATCAAGTGACTGCAATCTAGTTCTAAATTTTTTGCTAATATTCTTTATCAAATAATTATCAACATTTGCCCTACCAGTAAAATTTCTTGTTGCTTCTGGATAAAAATGTGAACCCTGCCTCATGCTGATGCCAGAAATTATAATTTCTGAATCAGGATTTTCAATTAATGCATAAATTATTGCAAAAAAGCCAGTTGAGACACCTAAAAAACTTTTTTGCTTTAAACACTTCATTAAATAGTAAAATTTTTTAAATAGTTCTTCTTCATATCTTAGCTCTGCCAAAAATAAATCTAAATAACCATATTTGAACATTTTTGATTGCATTTTAAATTGTTTGACTAAAGATATTTGAACAATTTTACTTTTAAAATTAAATTGGTTTATATCACCCTTTCCTCTTGTTACGAATTTGTCAATTTTTGAATTTAATACTCTTTTTTGAACACCTTGATCATGCATAAAATGTTTTAAGCCAACAATTGAAGTATGTGATGTATCGGGGTATTTTTTTAAATATAAGTCCGCTTTTTCACATGCAGCATTGGCTGAGTAAATTTTTTTAACCTTTATATCGGGAAGTAGTGAATTCTGTTTAGAGCCAAGAACTAATATATTATTCACATTTAATTTTTAAAATTAATTTTTAACCAACTTTCGAACTTTTATTAAATCTTCTAATGTGTCTACAGCTACTGATCTGTTTGACATTTTAAGCATTTTAACTCGATACCCTAATTCTAAAAATCTATTAGATTCTAAATCTTCAATAAACTCTAGAGAAGTTTTTTTCTTAATAGAGGCATAAGCTTTTAAAGATTTATATGGGAATGAATAAATGCATACCTGTCTCCAAGCTTTTATAAATTGTTGTTTTTTGTTTGACGGTATAGGTGAACGAGACATATATAAAAGGTCTGTATTATTGTTAAACACAACTTTTGGTACATTTGGTGAATAAAATTGTTCTTTATTCGTGATTTTAGTAAACCCATTAAAGACTTCATTAGGAAATTTTTTGGCAAATTTAATAATTTTTTTAATATCTTTGGGATTGCAAATTGGTTCATCACCCTGAACATTAATATAAAAATCTTTTTTAATTTTTTTAGCTACCTCAGCAACTCTATCTGTTCCTGTAAGACATTTTTTAGAAGTCATTAAGGTTTTAATATTTTTATTCTCACAAATTTTTTTAATTTTTTTATCGTCAGTTGCTACTAAGATTTTTGTTCTGGGCACAACTTTTAAGCACTGATTAAAAGTTCGAATAATCATAGGGATTCCATTTATATTTAACAAGGGTTTACCAGGTAGTCTTTTAGATTTATATCTAGCAGGGATTACTAATAAATAATCTATCATCAAATTTTACTTAATACTTTCATTATATAGTTTGTTGGTGTCAAGGAACATATAACTTTTGCTTTATTTTCTAACTTATAATTTTGAAATAGCTCATCCATCTCAAATTTTTTTGGGCTATTTTCTGTATACCCATCTAGTCCTGCCAAAAATATTTTTCTAGCTTCTCCACTAGTACAAACCCCTAATGCATAAGATATAGCTAAAGAATTTGGCAAAACTACATAGTCTTTTTCAAATTTAAATTTTTTATTTTTTACTTGTAAACCAAAATTCAAAATTTTTTTTGACTGAAGTTTAGACTTAATATTTTTAGAAAAACTAGAGTATGGAGCTATCAAATAATTATTAAATTTTTTATACTTGTTAATATCAGACAACAACCTTAATGGATGACAAACAATATGTGCATTAATAAATTTTTTTGATATTGGGTAAATTGCATTTAATGCAAATACAACTGGTTTATTTTTTTTTATAAACTTAATTATTTTCTCTTTATATAATGATGTAGTTTTTCCAGGTCCTATTATAAGCACATCTTTATCTTTAATTGTCTCAACCGGATTCCAGTTACCTCTTTTAACTTTTTTATAAAAATTTTTGCCTAAAGAAATAAGTTCATCGCTAAATTTTTTTCCACCAACAGTACTCAAATAGCTTAGATTTGAATAAATGTCATCTGGCTGAAAATTGTCATCTCCTAACATGCCTTGAACAAAACTAGGATGAATTGAGTTAAGGCCTGCAAAATAATAAAAAGGATTGGATCCCCATTTATATTTGTCTTTGATGGGTTCAAAATAATTTTTAATCAAATTTAATAAATGAATAAGTTGTTCTTTATTTTCATTTTTTCTTTTTAATTCAAGAATTAGATATTCTGTTTTAGTATTTCCGGGACCTCTACCCATACCTGTAACAGTGCAATCAATCCAATTAACTGAATTTTTAATAGCTTCAATTGAATTTTCTAAGGCTTTACCCATATTATCATGAGTGTGTATTCCAGTGGAACCTTTCCAATTTATTTTAATATCTTTAATTATTTTTTTTGTTTTTGTTGCATCAAGACTTCCTAAACTATCAGCAAAGTACAAAATATCTGCTTTTGACTTTTTGACTTGCAATACTGTATTTTTAATCTCCTGACTTGATAATTCGGGTATTTGCATAATATTAACACCAACTTTATAACCAGATTTTTTTAACCAATTAACCAATGGTATAATTGGTTTAACTTCTTGATGATGACAAGCAATTCTTACAAGCGAAATTACTGAATTTTTTTTTTGTTTAAAAGTTTTTTTTGCTAACTCAATAATATTTTTGCTGTTAACAAAATCAGCAGCATTTACCATTACTCCTAATTTTAAATTTTTTGGAATTTTTAAGCTTTTTAAGAAGCTTTCTTCTGAGTAAGCTGTTGGACCTTTTGTTTTTATCTTATCAATGAATCTAAAGCCTATTTCAACATAATCAATTTTAATTATGTCCATAACTCTTAAATATTCATTGATTAAATCTTTTTTAAAATGCCAATTATTGTAATAACCTCCGTCTCTTAATGTACAATCTAAAATATTTAATTTATTTTTATTCATTATCAGGATATAAGTGCAACTATTCTATCAGAATTCTTTATAATTATTAACCAAGATATTCCAGAATAAATGTTACATATGGAAGATTATACAAAAAAATTTGAAAAAATGAGAGTTGCAGGCAACCTTGCTGCAAGAACCC
>Ga0209710_1002043_pt1 | contig 14486 bp, 10 predicted proteins | sample ArcticOcean_MG_C_5_FD_187436 | JGI IMG/M metagenome (GOLD analysis project Ga0209710, IMG submission 187436) | Marine microbial communities from western Arctic Ocean - ArcticOcean_MG_CB4_138 (SPAdes) (version 2) | ecosystem: Environmental > Aquatic > Marine > Oceanic | place: Arctic Ocean...
CAGGCCACCCATTGCCACAAGCTCATCTTCGAGCAAATAGGGAACCACCGCGGTCAGCTCCACCGCCGCCTCTTCGCTATTACTAAAGCCAGTGACACTTTTACCCATAACCAGTGGATCACCATTGGCAGCTTTGGCTTTGAGTAACACAGCAGGCGCGTGGCACACTGCAGCTACCGGCTTGCCCGCGGCAATAAATCCCTCAATCAGAGCAATCGAGTCAGGGTCACTGTGCAGGTCCCAAAGCGGGCCGTGGCCACCGGGGTAAAATACCCCATCAAAATCTTCCACGTTCATTGTCGACAATTTCACTGTAGTCCCTAGGGCGGTTTTCGCGGCCTGGTCATCTTCGAATCGATGTGTCGCTTCGGTTAGGAAACCCGGCTCGCTGCTCTTGGGGTCGAGGGGCGGTTGACCGCCTAGGGGTGAGGCCAGAGTGACTGTGGCGCCGGCATCTAATAGAGCGTAATAGGGGCTGGCAAATTCCTCCAGCCAAAAGCCCGTTTTATGGCCAGTGTCACCCAGTTGATCATGTGACGTTAAAACAATTAATAGGTTCATTGGAGAGATCCTTTTGGGTGACTGAATGTTCAATTTATTGATTCTGAAACGTCGGCAGAGTTTACAGGACATCCAGGACATCATCGATAGAATCCTGGCTCATCTTCGCGAAAAGGAACAAGGCAGCCTACCCTATCGCAACTACTGCCACCCGTCCCAACCAGCCCACTGGGGCTACTGGGCATCATGGGAGGACTGTTGTCTCTGCTGGGTATCGGTAAGCTGCATAAAGCCTGAATCTTCTCAAGGAGCCGAATGTCGCAGTGTTTTTTGCTGTAAGGATGCCACGCTACCCGGGGAAAGTAAGTAGTGAAGCACTTGCAAGAAACCCAAAAAAAAGCTAAAGGTAGAGAGTACTAATTCCGGGAATCTTTAAAATGACTTCTATCACTTCAATATCCCCCAAGCGTGCCTTATTCCGCCCTGCCACGCTAATGATTATATTGATGATGCTATCGGGTCAAGCCATGGCATTCGATTCTGACAGTGACACGATCTGTGATGACGATATAAACGTGACTGGCGTTTGCACTGCCGGGCCTGCTGGAGGTGACAATTGTCCGTTGATTCCCAACACCGACCAGCGTAACACCGATGGCTCAGGTGATGGCGGTGACGCTTGCGATGACGACGATGACAACGACATGATCTGCGATGGTGGTATAGCCATTGAAGGCGTATGCATTGCCGGGCCTGATAATTGCCGGACGATTTCTAATAACGGCCAGGCTGACTCGAACGGGAACGGTTGTGGTGATCTCTGCGATCTTGCTGGCTGTGGCGCAGCAGGTTGTATTGACACAGTTATTAAGCCTTTATTTGCCATCAATTTGTCTATTGCTTCAATGGCAAATTACAGGAATATGGCAATTTCTTTATCGGGTTGTTTTTATAACCAGGGTGATACTCAATGTGCTGATGGAGAGGAAGAAATAGTCATTGCTGAGAACGGACTGACGACATTTAGTAATACATTAGAGGCTGGCAGTCTTTTTGCAGTATCCATAGGGAGGAATCCCGGCAGACAAAATTGCGAGCTTTCTGAATCTACTGGGCAAATTGGCAACACCGATGAAACCGTAATTGTGAGCTGTGAAGATGATGAATCAGCCGCTCTATTTAACACCAATAAACTACACAAGATTCGAATTACGATGACTCAAGGTGAGTGGAAGAGTTTTGCTTTGGATTATGAAAGGGCTAACTATAAGAATGGTGATGCTTCAGGTTTTGTCCATCCTTGGGGTGAGTTCTTTTGGTCTCATAGTGAGGTCTACAGGCAAGCAGATTTTGAATATCTTGATTCTCAGGGCGGAGTCTTGGAATCTTTTCCAAATATTGGATTTAAAATGAAAGGCAACACCAGCCGACAAGTTCCTCAAGTTAATGTCATACAACAAGACGGCACTTACAAGCTTGCGCCCAAAAGATTTAGTTTTGCAATTAAGTTTGACGAGAAGTTCGACGAAGACGAGGGAGTGTATTCATGCATTGATGCAGCAGGCAGCCCTGCCGCAGTTTCAGGCCCCCCTTGTGAAAATAGGGTTGGTAACGACTTGGTAGAAGTTGTTGAAAATGATGGTAGATCCTTTATGGGTGTTGAAAAGGTCTATTTCAGGTACAACAGAGATGATCCGTCGTATCAAAGAGAACTGTTGGCTCATACGATTCTGAATGAAATAGGAGTGCCAACATCAAGAATGTCTCATGCCAGCATAGAGCTAGTTTTGACAGGAGATGGCGTATATAACAATGAGCCCTTGCCACAAAGTTTTAATATGGGCGTTTTTCAAATGACTGAGCAAATAGACAAGCCATTTTTAAAAAGATTCTTTGGGGGAAACGGGTATCTTTTTAAAGCTAATCCGGGCGGAGATTTAAGTAAGCCTTCTTCCGTAGATCCTCTTTGTGTGCCTTATGAAGATGACACGGGCTATGTAAATCCTCAGTTTTGTGAAATTGGAGTTGAGAAATCTGACCCAGCCTCAAGAGAAGAATGGTTGGGGACAGATAATTATTTAAACCCAGCATTTGTAAACTCTGATATCAATGACGAGGGGGGAGAGGTTTCTCAGTTCAAACCATATAAGCCAACTTATGATTTGAAATCAAAGAAAAGTAAAATTAAAACTGGTAGGGACTTACTTAAAGACTTTATCAATTTTGTACAAACTAACCCAAGCTCGGAAATTCTTGCAGAGCAATTCGATGTTCAGGGGTTTATTAAAGCTCAGGCTGCTGATATCGCCATGGGGGCTCCAGATCATTACGCACGGGTCGCGAACAACTTCTACCTTTATTTCAACCCTATTACATCAAAATGGACTTACATTCCTAATGATTACGATTTTGTCTTTCGAGATCATCACCCTCAGTGGGGGGTTTCATTGAGTGCCTTTCAAGACCTTGCTTCAACCTATGCGTTTACCGCATCGGGTAAAATTGCATGGACAGATCGGGAGCTAGGGAATGTAACGCCAATTTTATGGGATATTATCTTCTCAGATACTGATAATAAGGATGCTCTTTATAACCATTTAAAATTGATTTTAGACAATCAATTTGATTGGGAGAATTCATTATCGAGTCTCTTAAACCAACGAGATAATTTGGTAAAAGACGTTATTGAATCGACAGCTGCAGTCAGCCCTGCGGGGTGTCAACACGAATACAATAATGAAGCTATCGATGGAGATGCAGGTGCTACACTTTGCGATATCAATGATATATCCATAAGGAGATTCATTGAATTAAGAAAGACTGCACTAGGTCAGGAGCTACAAGATGCTGGCATTTGAATTATCTTAACAAGATAAATCATTTATAAGATTGGACTTCCCAGGGTTTGCTAGACTGTTTTTTTCATAATTGCTCCTCAGCCAACGCAATTTTTGCCACGTGCTGAGACGACTTACACGATCACCCTTGCTCCAGCTGCGCCTGCGCCAGGTGATCGCTACGTGATTACTTTAAAAGCGGTCCTGACTGAAGCACCCTGTCATCATAATATGCATTGTGCGATCACCTCAGCGCACAACTTTTCAGGCCAGTAGGCGGGTATTTCGCGAATTTCTCCAATTCAGTCGGCAGTATCGTGAGGAAACCTACTCTCAACAGGCCGTTTATTTGTCCTATGCTTTCTTCCTTGTAGTCATTTTGTCATCTCCAGTTGTGGGTATTATCCCTTAACTGGATTGTGCAGATCTATTAGACCACCTCACGGTTGTGTGAGGCTGGGGACAGGATTTTATCGGCATGAAGGAGTTAACCTGTCGATACCCCTAAGCCCAATGTCAGCGGGGAGGCTCTTAACGATAGCGACTAGGAGGCATGCCAGTCCAGTGCTTAAAGGCATGACAAAAGGCCGCCGTTTCACTATAGCCAATGCGCTCGGCTACTTGTTCGATAGTGAGTTTTCCGCTTAGCAGTAACTCTTTGGCAAGTGTGCTACGCACCCGAGTCAATAGTGCCTGAAAACTGGTGTCTTCCTCCTTCAACTTTCGACGTAGCGAACGTGTCGATAAGTGCAACTTTTCTGCCACTTGGTCCAATGTCAAAAAATTACCCGCACCATCAATCATCAAGCACTCAATCATTTTCGCATAGGCGTTCTCGCCAGTGAGGCGCGTCACCAGATCCTCACACTGTGTATAACAGACCTGAAAGATGGTTTGATTGGCTTGTGGCAAGGGCGTGTCGAGCACGCTGGCATTGAATATCAGAGCGTTGCGGTCTGCACCAAATCGCACTGGACAATTAAAAACCGATTGATACTGCGCAGTATTGGTCGGCTGCGAGTAGCTAAAACAGACTTCCTGTAACGGTAGTTCTGTGCCAAGCATTTCATGACACAACATAACCAACGCGCTAAAATCACGTTCTAGCATATAGCGCTGACAGGGCTCGAGTGACTCCACTTCTCTGCCCTCCAGTATCGCTGTGTCTCCATCTACCAGCTGCCGCCAACGCAACCGAGTCCAGCAGAGCCCGTGCAAGCCGCTCAATGTATGCAGCGCTTTATGCAGGGTATCGCTACTCATCATCGCCAATCCCAGCATACCGAAAGTGCTCAAATGATAACGAGGACCAATCGATAGACCTAGCCCCGACAAGCCCAGCGCGCTGCTGGCCGCCTGGGTAAACAACAATTCCTGTTGCAAATCCATTGTCGCGCATGGGTCGCCGATAGATTTAGCGGCTATACTAGCCACGTCAAATAATGGCGTGCAGTCAATGCCCTGTTCCTTGAGGTAAGTCACCAGTGGACTCAGCCCATAAACCATACGTTGCAGACCTATCTGCGCCACATGACTGGCATACAACTCTTTCATCTTTTTACACTACTTATTAGAGTTTGGTGATTTTACTGGTTTGGCCGAAATTATCAAATTATTGGCCGTTAAAATCATCATATTGAGAGCTTTTTGTCGTTAGTGTCTATTCACTCTGGATGTCTTTGTGGCTGCTGGATACGGTTAAGCCTTGAGTGGCTGTAAGGACAAAACAATGAAGATGAACGCCTATATAGCCGGCGTCGGTATGACACGATTCGGCAAACACCTGGACCGCTCGCTGAAATCGCTGGCGGTGGAAGCCGCCCAATTGGCCATGAAGGATGCAGGGGTTGGCAACAGCGATATTAACGCTGCTTATCATGCCAATGTTGCCGGCGGTAGTATGGTTGGGCAAATCTGCATCCCGGGACAGGTTGCCTTTCGCGAAATGGGCTTGGGGGGGATCCCGGTAATCAATGTTAAAAATGCCTGTGCATCAGGGTCGACCGCTTTCCAACAGGCCAGTGCTATGGTCACAGCTGGTTTTTATGATGTGGTGCTGGTCGTTGGTGCTGAGAAACTCTATCATCCCGATAAAGCACGTACCTTTGCGGTGTTTGATGGCTGCGTCGATTACGAGGACTTTGATAAGGTAGTCGCCAGTGTCGCGCAGCGTATCAATAACGCCGGTGGAGCCGCGCCAGCAGCGGCGGGTCAACACTCATTTTTCATGGATATCTATGCCTCCAAAGCCTTAGCGCATATGAAAAATTATGGCACCACCCAAGCACAGTTTGCGGCGGTGGCAGCGAAAAATTCCCGTCATGGCAGCTTAAATCCCAACGCCCAATTTCATGACGTGATCAGTGTTGAACAAGTGCTAGCCGCGCGCACCATAAGCTATCCGATGACACTTCCCATGTGTGCCCCTATTGCTGATGGTGCCGCCTCAGCGGTAGTCGTGAGTGAACGCAAAGCGCGCGAACTGGGCATGAATCGTTGTGTTCGAGTGCGATCTTCGGTCCTCAGCTCCGGGTGGGATTATCCGCAAAGCGACGATCAAAATACGTTATCTCCGGTACCTGAACTGACAGCAACTGTGGCTCAACAAGCTTTTGATCGCGCGGATCTCGGCCCCGAAGATCTAGACCTGATCGAATTACACGATGCGTCGGCCACCTCAGAGTTAATGCTTTATGAAACCTTAGGGTTATGTGCACTAGGTGAAGGCGGCGCCCTGGTGGAAAGTGGCGCCACCAAGCTGGGCGGTAATATACCGGTCAATCCTTCCGGCGGTTTAGCGCGCAAGGGCCACCCTATCGGTGCTACCGGTTTGGCACAACTCGCTGAGTTAACCTGGCAACTTCGCGGCGAAGCCGGCGAGCGTCAAGTGGCTGGGGCCAAGGTGGCCTTGGCTGAAAACGGTGGGGGCTATATTGGCGACGATGTAGCGGCGATCGTGATGACTGTTTTGAGCCGATAGGACCTACAATGAGTCATTCAAGCCCATTAGTCCTCGCCAATATTATTGGTGCTCATTGTCAGAAAGATGCCAATCTTGATGCCATTACGTTTGTACACATCACCGCCGATGGTAAGTTCGAAGATGAAGTCCGTAGTTATCAACAATTATGGGATTACGGTCAGCACATCGCCGCGGCGTTAGACCAAGCTGACATGCAAGCGGGAGACAGTTTTGGTTTGCTCATGAAAAATCATCCGGAGTTTGTCGATGCGATGGTGGGAGCCAGTATCAGTAACACCGTTTTTGTACCGATAGATCCTCGCACCAAAGGCGATAAACTTAGCTACATGCTGAATTTTGCAGAGTGTCGCGGTGTCATTGTTGCTGACTACGCACTGGCGAATTTACTGTCGGCGTTAGCCGAACCTGAGCAAGCTGCACAATCTACTGTGGAATGGGTATGGGTATTGGAAACAGCCGAACAGCCTCCGCCTTGCCATCAGTCGTTTGCCAACACACGCTTACTACGGGATATTTATTCTGGACCCACACCCGCGCTCGCAGTGCGTGCCCTTGATCCGGAAGACCCTATGCAACTGCTTTTCACATCAGGCACCACTGGTGACCCTAAAGCTATCGTTGCACCCCATAGCCGTTTTGGCGGAAATGCCACACTCGGGGAATTGTTTGGGCTACAACCGGGCGACCGCCCGTATACCGGCCTGTCCCTAACCCACGCCAATGCACAGATCATTACGCTAGGCATGGGTTTACAGATGGGTTTAAGAACAGTCGTTAGTCGTCAGTTTACTAAATCTCGACTGTGGGATATCACTCGTCGTTATGGTTGCACCAGTTTTAATTTGTTGGGCGGCATGACCAACGCCATTTACAGTGAAGCCGAGCTCGACAATGACAGTGATAATCCGGTGAGATTTGTGTTGAGTGCCGGCATGCCGGCACAGTTATGGGCTGCCTTTCAAAAGCGTTTTTCGGTAAAAGTATTCGAGTTTTATGGCGCCGCTGAAGGGGGCATAACCATCAATCCACCTGGGCATGGCCCAATGGGATCCATTGGAAAACCTCTGCCATCGATGGAAGCTCAAATCGTTAATGAGCACGATCAACCCTGCGCTGACAATGAGCCAGGTAGAATTGTATTTCGAGCTATCGATGGTCAAGTGCTACCGGTTAAGTACTTTAAAAACCCAGAAGCCAGCACTAAAAAAACCTATGGCGGATGGCTGCGCATGGGGGATATTGGTTACCGCGATGAACAGGGATGGTTCTATTTTCTCTATCGTGAAGGAGGCGGTATTCGGCGCAACGGTGATTTTATTGACCCTGCACCCATAGAAAAAAAACTTGCTGAACATGCGCAAATACGCGACGTCTTTGTTTATGGAGTGCCCGCCTTATCAGGCTCGGTCGGAGAGAAAGATATCGTCGCAGCCATTGTTGTCGCTAAAGGAAATGATTCACCGAGTGAGCAAGCATCAGCTGACTTCAACAGCGCTGCCATTTTTGATTATTGCCGACAACACTTGCCAAGCAATACTGTTCCTAGTTATCTGCAATGTATCGATGAGATACCAAAAACTGCTTCAGAAAAACCGCAGGAGCGTTTTTTACTGGAGCAATTTTCCACACAATCTACAACAGTATTTAGTCAGTAATACTTTTATCATCGCTATCTAATTATTAGAAATAACAGAGGTTACCCAATAATGAACAATGAAATTAAAGTGCTAATTTATGGTGCCAGTGGCTATACCGGCAAGCTAGTCGCTGAATCGTTGGCCCAGCGAGATATCCCTTTTTATTTTGCGGGCCGCAACAAAGAGCGTTTGGAGGCCGCGCTAAGCGTCGTTAATGAACGGCACGGAAGTCCGGTGAACGCCGAAATACTGATCGCCAATAGTACCGTGGAAGAGCTGGTTCCGCTGTTCACAGACGTGGATGTGGTAATTAACGTTACCGGGCCTTTTATGCAAATTGGCTGGCCTATTGTCGAGGCCGCATTGGCGGCAGGATGTCATTATTTGGATACCTCAGGGGAGCAGGATTGGGTCGTTGCTATCAAAGAAAAGCTAGGATCCGCTTTTGAGGAGAAAGATCTTCTGCTTTGTCCAGCCTGTTCTTACATGTGGGCAGCAGGGTCGATAGCGGCGGAAGTCGTATTGGAAACCGAGGGCGTCGACAGCCTAGATATTCTGTATCAAATTGAAAACGCGCTGCCCTCAGAAGCATCCACAAAGTCATTTTTGCGGATGGTGTGTAACGATACGTCGCAGTATTACCTTAACCTAAATGAGCTCGAGGCGTGGACAAATGACAAGCTTATTCATGCCGTTGCGCCCAACCGTAATTATACGCTGGCCGCACATCCCTGGGGTGGTGGCTGTGAGCCAATATGGTATAAAGATGATCCGAGAGTTCGAAACTGTAAGGTGATCGCTGCCGGCGAAGAGTCGTTAATGCTTGCCGTGATTGATGCGATAAAGATGTTTAATGAGCAAGCTGCACATTTGCCACAGGCTGAGCGCGAAGCTTGGACCAATGCGATGGGCGATCAAATGGATAGCGGCGAGCCACCGAAAGATGACATTGATGTACAACGAGGTGTGATCGTTTGTAACGGTCAGGGCCGGCAGGTAACCACGCAGTTTGTAATGAATTTATCAGCGCCTTACACGTGGACAGGAGATATGTGTGCCGAGGCCGCGCAACGACTTGTCACTAACCAGCAAAAAAGTACCGGCTTTCAATCACCGGCTAAGGCGTTTGGTCATAGAGAATTGTTAGCCGTATTCCATCGACGCGGGTTTTGTAATCTTCCAGACTAAGCGTTAAGCATCATATTTCAGTGCTTAACAAACATTAATTGAGACAACAAGATATGGAGCAATATTATGGCTTATGACTACAAGATGATAGATGTTCAATGCGAAGGCCGAGTCGCCACAGTGACACTCAACAATCCTCCGATCAACCTTGGCACCATAGCACTATATGAAGAGCTCTATGATTTAACCAAAGAGCTGAGTGCAGATGAAAAGTTAACGGTCGTGATATTGAAAAGTGCTAATCCAGAATTTTTTCTGGCTCATGTTGATGTGGAATATATTCTAACATTTCCTATTGATGGAGAGCCACAGCGAGCATCAGAGTTAACAGAATGGCATGCCGCCTGCCTTCGTTTTCGCAATATGAATAAAGTCACCATTGCCCAAGTCGAAGGCCGGGCTGGTGGCGGAGGCTGTGAACTGGCCTCTTGTTGTGATATGCGTTTTGGCGTTATAGGGAAGTCGATTTTGTGCCAAATGGAGGTGCCTTTAGGCATCATCCCCGGTAGTTGTGGCACGCAAACGCTGCCCACGATTATGGGTAGAAATCGTGCCATGGAGATGATCATGTCCGGCGACGATATTGACGCGGTCACCGCCGAACGCTGGGGTTATTTTAATCGTATCTTTGAAGCCAGTGACATTAATTCTTATGTGGAAAAATTATCAAAGCGGGTTGCATCCTTCCCCGTCGATGCCGTGCGGCTAGCCAAGCAAAGCATCAACAGTGCTGAAGTGTTAAGTCAAGATGCAATGTTGGATGAAGCGTATCTAATGGGGCGAGCCTTAAAGACGCCGGAGGCGCAAAAAAATATGCGCCTCTTCATCGAGTGTGGCGGCCAATCGCGGGAACAAGAATTGCGCATGGGTGCACTGTGTGCTGAACTAAATAAGAGTTAAACCACTTTAGTGCCAAACCAATATCTCCAAAGCAGTGCGGCAAGCAATTACGATAATTAATTAAGGCACCACTATGGTCGCGAATTCGGATATTGAAAAATGGGACGTAACTCGGCTTGCTGGAGAGCTTGGCGCAGAAATTTACGGCGTTAACTTGGCCCAAGTCGGAGAGAAGGAGATTGCTGAAGTTAAACGCTTGTTGAATGAGCATATGGTTATTTTTTTTCCAGGTCAGAATTTGTCGACTGATGAACATCTCGCTTTTGGTGAGCGCTTTGGAGTATTAGAAGGTCATCCTAATCTCACTAATGCCAATGTGAATCCGAAATTGTTTGAGTTGATCGCGAGTAAGGGCGGCATTTCAGACGAGTGGCATACAGATCTGACTTGTCAAAAAGAACCTGCCTTGATGTCTATTTTGAAAATGGTGAAATGCCCATTAAGTGGGGGTGACACTATGTGGACGAATCTTTGCGCAGCCTTTGATGCTCTTTCCCCTCCCATGCAGGAAATGTTAACAGGCTTGACGGCTTTGCATGACGCCCATCCCCATGGTCGGCCGGAGCAGATGGCCATTCATCCCGTCGTGCGTATTCATCCGGAAACCGGCCGCAAAGCACTTTATGTGAACGAGCATTTCACTAGACGCATTGTGGAGATGAGCTTCCTCGAAAGTGATAACCTATTGCGTTTTTTGACCCAGTGGGTGCAAACCCCCCGCTTTACGGTTCGTTACCATTGGACCGAAGGTGTAATATGCATGTGGGATAATCGTTGCACACAGCATTATGTGCTAAATGATTTTTCCGAGGAGAGAATAGTGCAGCGTGTCACTGTCGCAGGAGATCGTCCCGAAGGTGAAGAACCACGCTGGCCTCCGTGGACACAAAAAGTTGGCAGCTCCGCCATGAGCAGACACGATCGCCAGCTTGGCATGTTTTTTTATTTACAGGGCACTGAAGGCGGAAAGTAACGTTTAGATGCTCGGGTTTCTAAACCGCTACGTAATAACTACTTTGGCAATTGCCAGTACTGTTTTTTATTGTACATGTAGATAAGTAAAAGTAAGGGAACACTATGTTCATTTCCGACCCCTATCGACGACACACGATGCCCGCACACTTTGGGCCTCTCGACCGCAAACAACAAGAAGCGCTTTTTTCCGCCTGGTATAACGACACCACAATGATTGCGGTGAACTATGTCACCGATGCAGAGAAATTGGCCGGTTATCTACCAAAAGGTTTTGAGCCTGCAGAGGAAGCTGTAATCACCGTGTATTTTTGCTGTAATAAAGATGTGGATTGGCTCGCGGGGCACGGCTACAATATGATAGGCGTGAACGCAGCGGTTGTTTTTAGAGGACAAGAAGAAACACTAGAAGGGACGTACTCACTGGCTGTCTGGGAAAATCTCGCCGACCCCATTATTAGAGGACGTGAACTGCAGGGCATTCCAAAAATCTTTGCCGACATTCCTGATCATACTGAGCAAGACGGAAAATTCAGTGCGAGCGCCAGCCACTTCGGTCACAAGATCATTGATATCGCGATTGAAAACCTGTTCCCGCTCAATGAAGAACTCATCGCGCAGTTCGCCGAAAGCCAAGTGGGAAAAGACCATCCAATGACCTGTCGCTACATCGAGGCGATGGGAGACCCGTCAACGGGTCTTAATCAAATCATCACCTTTCCCAGTGAAAGTATCCACCGTGAATTTCTAGTAGGTGAAGGCAGCGTGGAGTGGCAGCGACTCACATGGGAACAAAACCCCACCCAATTCCACATTGTCAACGCGCTTGCCGGCCTGCCTATTCTCTCTTACTTGCCATCCTTGGTGACCAAAGGCAGCATGAACGTAGAGCCAGAGGGTCGGCCAATGCGAGTGCTTAAATAATGACCATCGAAGAAATTAAAACCGTCTGCTTCGTGGGCAGCGGCACAATGGGTTGTTATAACTCAGTGATCGCCGCGCTGGCGGGGTATGAAGTTATCGTCATCGATCTTTCGGACGAAAAGCTGGCCAGCGTCTCTACGCGACAAAAAGAATTGTCGCAACCTTTGGTCGACAGCGGTTTGATCACTGCTGACGAGGTTGACCGGGCCATCGCTCAGATCACGTTGACAAGCGATCTCGAACAAGGTCTGGCAAATGCCGACCTGGTGAGTGAATCCGTCTTTGAACGGCTCGAACTGAAACGACAGGTGCACCGAGATCTGGAGTCACTGTGTCCAAAGCACACCATAATCACCACCAATAGCTCCTCACTGTTAGTATCGGAGATTGAAAGTGCCTTGGACGACGGAAGTCGCTTTGCGGCTCTGCACTTCTATCTCGGATGCCCATTGGTTGACATTGTGGGCGGTCTGCGAACCCGTCCCCAGGTACTTGATGTACTAGAACGCTATGTTGTCAGCCTCCACTGCACACCCTTTCGGCTGCACAAGGAATACCCGGGTTACGTATTTAATGCCTTACTCACCGGTCTGTTTGTTTCGGCACAACTTTTGGTCATAGAAGGCATAGCCAGTACGGAGGACGTGGACAGAGCCTGGATGGCTCACAGTAAGGGCGCACTGGGCCCTTTCGCGCTGATGGATTACATCGGTATTAATGTCTTTTATGATACCTGGACCGATAAAAAAGATAAGCCTCACGATCAATATCTTGCCAGTAAACTCACGCCCCTTTTTCAACCCTATATTGACAAAGGTACGACCGGCATGAGCGCTGGAGAAGGTTACTATCAGTATCCCAATGCGCGGTGTTTTGAAGCCGATTTTCTCAACAGAAAGACGCCTATAGAATCCCTCTACAAATTCATGATGGTCGCCGTTATGCAGCGCAGTTTGTTGGTTAAACACGCCGGAGTTGCGAGTGAAGAGGATATTGACCAAACATGGAAAATTGGCGCAAGAATGGAATCTGGGCCTTTTGAGGTGTTCAATCAATGGGGCGAAACAGGATTTTTAGCCCAATGTGAACGATTGCAGTCGAAGACTAAAATCCTTTCGGAAGAAGAGCATGAGGCTGTTAAGAGTCTTTTTATTAATGGTGTCTATGGTCATGAACGGTACTGACAAGTTAGCCGCAAAGATGTAATCCAGATAATCGACAAGTGTGACCACGGCAGAAGTGGACTGCGGATCTGAGACAGTAGCATAAGTGTAAATCCTGAGGTAATTTGGGTCACCACAGGAGAAAATTATGAGACTTCATCGATGAAAAAGGTATCGCCGTAGCCACGGTGTTTTCGCTTTAATCTTCGCGTGTATATAGCGACGAATTTGATGCACCACCGACTGATGCTTTCGTAGCTGACTGTGATACCTCGTTCAGCTAGCAGGTCTTCGATATCTCGGTGACTGAGATTGAATCGATAGCAGAGCCAAGCGGCTTAGCTAATGATATCGGGTAGGAACTTATGGCGCTTATCAGTATTCATCGCCTGATTCTAGCAGTTGACTTGTATGGTTAATCCCTGGGAAATATTCTGCTGTTCAGAACCATCCTAGAACGGGTAAATTGAGGCCCACCTTCGGTGGCCGCCGAAGGCCTTTTGCAGTAGTTCGACAGTTAACAGGTCCTTTGAAGAGACCGGTGACAAGTAGGAACGCTGCAAAACTCGCTAGGCATAACTCGAATAGTCATGTGGGCCTCGAGCCCGTATCGCAAGTTAGAGAAGCTTATCCTATGAACAGTAAAACTCAAGAAGAAATCAATATTGGTATTGATACCAGCCAGTCTCAACTCGACATTTATGTGCGCCCGACCGGGGAATACTTCTTTGTAGAAAACAGTCCTGAAGGGGCTAGAAAGCCATGTACGAACGGCTGTTGGCCGCAGGTAAGCCCAAAAAAGTAGCCCTGGTAGCCTGTATGCGCAAGCAGCTGACTATCCTGAATACGATGATGAAGAACGGTACTCATTGGGATGAAAAACTTGCTTAAAGCCTTGACGGGAAGCATAGTCACTTGTCAGCACCCAATCGATGACTTAATTTGGCAGCACCTAAATAAGCACTCGTGTTTATGACCGCGATGAGGTGAAAGCGGCCCTTAGGTAAACAACCAGATATTGAATGTCTGAGCCATTGGTCAGCCATGTAACAAACCATCCATACACTCTCTACAATTGAACCTTAGCGCCGACGCCGCAGACAGCCGTCTGCAGGCTAGTAACTTCCGGGCAAAAGTCTGCCCCGTTGGCTCTTTTATCTCGTCTTTAACTCCCAAGCATTGTTGACCTCAGACCCATTTCGGGACTATGTTATGCCCATAACTATAAAGGTGAGCACATGTTTAAGGCAATATTACCTGCAGCTTACATTGCAATATTTGCTGCCATTTCCGTGCCGCTCCGTGCCCAGACGGATGTGCAGAACCCGGTACCTGTGGTTCTCGAGGAGGTTCTGGTCACTGCGCAGAAGCGCACCCAAAT
>Ga0209710_1002049_pt1 | contig 14461 bp, 14 predicted proteins | sample ArcticOcean_MG_C_5_FD_187436 | JGI IMG/M metagenome (GOLD analysis project Ga0209710, IMG submission 187436) | Marine microbial communities from western Arctic Ocean - ArcticOcean_MG_CB4_138 (SPAdes) (version 2) | ecosystem: Environmental > Aquatic > Marine > Oceanic | place: Arctic Ocean...
ACCAATAATATTAATAGATACCAGATAGAACAACAAAGAAGAGCAAAGCATATATTGTTTACTGTTGGAGCTGATTTATCTGATGCCGAGGTAAAGAAAATTGCAGGCAATGCTCAAGATATTCTTAATAAAATTAAAAAAAATCCTAAGACTTTTCAAAAAAATGCAAAGAAATATTCTCAAGATGCAGAATCCGCAAAAAATGGTGGGGATCTCGGTTTCTTCTCTAGAGGAGATATGACTAAAGTTTTTGAGGACACAGTTTTCTCTATGTCTAAAAATCAGATTTCTGAACTTATTAAGACTGAGTTCGGTTTTCATATCATCATGTTAACCGATATAAAAGGAGATGAAGTGAAATTCGAATCAGTTAAAAACCAAATTAAGGGAGAATTGATATTTAACGCAGCACTTGCTGAATATGGTTCAAATGCTGAAGATTTTAGCAATATTGTTTACGAGCGATCTGAAAATCTCCAAGAGGTTGCTAAGAAATTTGACTTAAAAATTGAAAGTAGTGAATGGCTAAGTTTTGAAGATGCAAAGAAGTTTTTTAATAACGAAGCTTTTGCCCAAGCAATTTTTGATAAAAATGCAATAGACAAGAAAAAAAATATTCCAGCAATTGAGGCATCACCCAATAATTTAGTCGCTGCTAGGGTCATAGATTTTCGTTTAGCATCGCCCAAACCTTTCGAGGAAGTAAAAGAAAAAATTAAAGAATTCCTTACAGAAGCTGAATCACAGAAGCTTTTAATGGCTGCTGGTGCTAAATTAATTGAGGATGTTAAGTCAAAAGCTAAGACTGTTGACTGGATAGATCAATTAGTAATAGATCGGGTTGATAGGAAAGGCTTATCAGACCCTCTTATCAATGCAATATTTAAAATGGACGATAAAGAACTTCCAGAGCTTACTGGTCTTTATGACAGTAGGGGTGAGTACATAATTGTTCAACTTAATAAGGTTGTTACTGAGAAAGTAGAAGATAAAGATTCGCTTGATACTTATTACAGTGAGTATATTACAATGATTATGGATGAAATAGATTTAGCTTTTATGGTGGACTTAAAAGCTAATGCCGACTTGGATTTTTAAATTATTATCAATCCACAGAGCCTGAAGCGGTAATATTCATTCCGCCGTCAACGTAGGCAATTTCTCCAGTTACACCCGATGCTAAGTCGCTACATAAGAACGCTGCAACATTACCAACTTCTTCAGTTGTTACATTTCTTTTTAGAGCAGAATGCCGTTCGTTAAAATCATACATTTTATCAAAATTTGCAATACCTGATGCTGCTAAAGTTTTAATTGGCCCTGCTGAAATTGCATTCACCCTTATTCCTTTGGTTCCAAGACTGTGAGACATATACCTAACGTTTGCTTCAAGACTTGCTTTTGCTAAACCCATTACGTTGTAATTTGGCATCGTCCTTTCTGCCCCTAGATAACTAAGAGTTAAAAGACTCGAATTTTTATTCAAATATGGAATAGCTGCTTTTGCAAGAGCTGTGAAACTATACGAGCTTATATTATGTGCTATTGTGAAATTTTCACGTGTTGTAGACTCAATAAAGTCACCACTTAATGCATCTTTTGGGACAAATGCTATTGAATGGACCAATATGTCAAATTTTTCCCATTCTTTTTCTAATAATGGGAAAAGATTTTCAATATCCGAATCATTTGCAACATCGCATGGCAAAACAATGTTTGAATTAAAATGTGATGCAAGCTTTTGGACTCTCTCTTTATGTTTTTCTATTTGATAAGTAAATGCGAGCTCGGCTCCTTGCGCCTTCATCGACGAAGCTATTCCGTATGCTATTGATCTATCACTGAGTAGTCCAAGTATTAATACTTTTTTGTTCTTTAAGAAGCTCATAATTAATCTTTTTTTTGTTAAATTAGTTTTTATTTTTCGGATCTAGTACGTCCCTCAGACCTTCACCAAGTAAATTATATCCTAATACAGTAATCAGAATAGCTAAACCTGGAAATAAAGATAACCACCATGCAAACTGAATGTATTCCTTGCCATCAGTGAGGATATTTCCCCATGAAGCTGTTGGCGCCTGAACACCTAAACCTAAAAAGCTTAGTCCTGACTCGACTAATACAGCACTTGCAATACCAAGAACTGAGCTAACTATTATTGGTGTTAAGCTGTTTGGAAGAAGATGCTTTACTATAATTGAAAAATGACTGGAGCCCATCGCCTCTGCTGCTAGAACAAATTCCCTTTGACGTAGACTGAAAAATTCTGCTCTAACAAGTCGTGTAACACCCATCCATGAAGTTAAACCAATTACAATCATAATATTCCATATAGACGGGGTAAGGAAAGCTATCACAGCTAGTATTAGGAAAAATGTTGGTATTGATAACATTATATCTACAACTCTCATAATTAATGAATCAACCCACCCCCTATAGAATCCAGCTAGCGAGCCTAAAATAACCCCAATTAAAGTAGCTATCCCTACCGCCACGAAGCCGACTAATAACGATATTTGAGCACCATAAAGCATCCTAGAAAAAACATCCCTACCAAGACCATCAGTACCCATTAAGTGAGCCATTGATGGCGACAGTAAGATAGAGTTTATATCAATAAAGTTAGGATCATATGGGACAATAAATGGAGCAATTAAAGCCAAAACTAAAATTACTAAAATAATAATTAAACCTGATATTGCAAGTGGGTTTTTTAAGAAGACACTCATTTAACTAAACCTTTCCTGACTCTAGGATCTGCCCAAGCATAGCCTATATCAGCAAGTAAGTTTCCTATTAGTGTTAAAATAGAGCCGATAGTCAAAATTCCCATGATTACAGGAAAGTCTCTCATTAGAACTGAATCATAAAAAAGTTTCCCCATTCCTGGTATAGCAAAAATTGACTCTGCAATTACAGATCCACCAATAAGGCCAGGAATAGAAAGACCGATAATAGTTATGAGTGGGAGTATCGCATTTTTGAGTGCGTGAATAAAAACAACTTTTTTTTCTTTGAGCCCTTTTGATCTTGCTGTAGTAATAAAGTCTTGGTGAAGGATGTCTAACATCCCATTTCTTACATATAAGGATATGCCTGCAAGACCACTCAAGGATGATATAGAAACTGGAAGAACTAAGTGCTTTAGTAGATCTATAAATTGACCAAAACTACTTAGATTTTGAAACCCTGGACTATGAAGACCTGATATGGGGAGCCATTGATTACTGACTCCCGTCCAATACATTAATAAAAGCGCTAACCAAAAACCAGGTATTGCAAAACCAATAAAAACAAATAAAGTTATTGATCTATCAACCCATGTATTTTGCCGTACTGCAGAAATCGTGCCTAGTACGATTGAGATAGAAAAAATGATGAAAATTCCTATAAGATTAATCATTAAAGTGATTGGTAAAGATTCTTGTATTAATCCTTTTGTAACATTTCCAGATTTATCTTTTTGCTCCCATAGAACTGGTTTTTGATGCGATGCAAAAGAGTTCCCAAAATCAAGCTTTACAATTCTCTTCAACCACAGACCATATTGAATAACTACTGGCTTATCAAGGTTATACAATTCTCTTAACTTTTGTCTAGATTCTTCTGAAGCTCGAGGGTTAAATGAAGATTCGCTTGAGGTTACATCTCCTGGTGCAAGATGCATAATAAAAAATGATATCAAACTAATTCCAATCATCATTGGTATCATCCATAAGATTCTTTTTATCAAATATGAAATCATTATTGCTCCAATATTTCGTTTCTACGAAGAGGTTTCGGTATAAACCAATTGTAATTATTGTGATAAATACCCGCGGGCGGTGCAGGCTTCTTTATACCTTTAACTCTTTTATGAACTGCACTCAAGCCGTAACCAGCATATAAGTAGACTATTGGGGAGTCTTCTAATAAATATTCAGAAAATCTATGATAAATCTTTTCTCGTTTTAGTGGGTTTAGTTCTTTTCGACCAAGCTCGAGCAGTTTATCCACTTTTTTATTTTCATAGCCAAGAAAATTAAACTGTCCCGGGCCTTGTTGAGATGAATGCCAAATATTGTACTGGTCAGGGTCAAGTGATAAACTCCAACCAAGAACTACAGCATCAAAATCACCAGTTTTAATAAACCTATTAACAAAGCTTGCCCATTCAATAACTCTAATTGAAACTTCTACACCAATTTCTTGCAGTCTTCGTTGAATTAAAACAGCTGTCATTTCCCTTTGTTTATTTTGGTTTGTAATAATTTCAAACTTTAAAGATTTACCATCTTTCACTAGGAAGCCATCTTCATTTTTGACAAAACCAGCCTCTGATAGAAGTTTAAGAGCTTTTTGTGGTTTGTAAGGGTAAGGGCTAAGATTAGGGTTGTTCCATCTTGTACCTGGCTTGTATGGGCTAGAAATTGACTCCCCTAACCCTAAGAGTACTCCTTTAATAACCTCATCTTTATCAATAGCAAAATTTAAAGCTTGCCTAACTCTTACATCATTAAAAGGTGCTTTTTTAAGATTGAAGCCAAGGTACGTGTAGCCATTGCCTAACTCTTTATACAATGCAATTTTTTGTTGTAGATCTTTCCTTGCAGGAAATACACGTTGGTATTGAATTGGATTTATATTCATAAGGTCGATATTATCAGCAATTAATTCTAAAAATTGCGACGAAGTATCAGGAATAATTCTAGAAATCAATTTTTTAATTGAAGGAGGGCCTGAAGCACCGTTGTTACTCGCTTTAAGAACTACCTGCTGACCGCTTATCCACTCATCAAGCTTGTAATAACTTGAACCTGTTGGGTTTCTTGAAAAAAAGGTTTTGTTAATATCTTCGTCTTTTAAAATATGCTTAGGCAGGATATGTAATGCAGTCCACGTATCAAGAGCAGGGGCGTAGCTACTTGCATAGGTAATTTTAAAGGTTAATTCATCTGGAGCAGATGCCTCCTTTACAAGCTGATAATCAGATCCGTATGGTGTTCGTGTTGCTGGGTTGGTTATTAATTTCCATGTAAATAAAACATCTTCACTGGTAAGTGGCGACCCATCTGACCACTTAAGATTTTTTTTTAATTTAAAAGTAATCGTTTTTTGGTTGTTTGATATCTTCCAACTTTCTGCCAAATCTGGGGCGTAATTTAAGTTTTCATCATATTTAATTAATGAGTTGAATATATTGCCAGCTATCGCAGATGAAGCAGAGTCACCGGCAACCATCGCAATAAGGTTACTGGGTTCTCCAGCCATTGCATTGACGAGAGTTCCCCCAAAAGAATTTATAAATTTTTTATTATAATCAATAACTTCAGATGATTTTTTAGAGCAACTTATTAATAAAACTAATGAAATAATAAGAGTGATAAAGTTAAAAAGTATAGATTTTATTTTCATGTGCATAATTATGAGGTTATTTAGGTATATCTAATTTATCACCTATGATTATTTTATCTGATCGTAGTTCATTAAATTCTTTAATATCCCTAACCGAGATATTGTATTTGTCAGAAATATGGCTTAAGGTTTGGCCGGGCTTAATTTTATGAGTAATTATTGATGAGTAATTATATAGCTCATTAACATTTGTAGGGAAGTATGTAGTTATAGCATCCTTATTGGGTATCAAGATGGTACTATTTTTTCTAAATGATTTCCTGCGCTCTAAACGATTTACCTGAATCAGTATTTTTCTATCAATACCAAATTTCTTTGCAACATGCGCAACTCTTTCTTTCCTTTTAGGCTTATAAGCTACCCAGTTAGATAAAGGTTTATCGTAACTATAAAAATTATAGTTAAATATGTGGATATTCTGATGCGGTAAGTTTATTTTTTGAGAGATATTTTTTATATTAATAACAGGTCTTTTGTGTTGTGGGTTCAAGAGCTGGAATTCTTCCATCGATATTTCTGCAAGGCGCGCTATAAGTTGCGTATCAATATTTTTAGTTACTTCAATATATTCAAAATAAGGTTTATTTTTTATATTGGGTAAATTTAAGCCGTACTTTTCGGGATTGCTTATGATGTTTTTAATAGCAAATAGTTTTGGGACATAATTTTTTGTTTCTTTTGGCAGTCGAAGGCTGTAATAGCCTGTCGATTTTTTATTCCTCTTATTTCTTTTAATTGCTCTGCCTACTCTTCCTTCGCCTGCATTGTATGAGGCTAGTGCTAACTCCCATGACCCAAATTCTTTATGAAGCTTTTCTAGATAGTTTAAAGCAGCATTCGTTGATTCAACTACACTTCTTCTTTCATCAACCCACCAATTTTGTTTTAAGCCGTATATTTTCCCTGTAGATGGTATAAATTGCCACATACCGGCTGCCTTTTTTCTGGAAGTCGCTACTGGGTTATATGCGCTTTCAATCATTGGTAAGAGGGCTATTTCCATGGGCATATTTCTTTTTTCTACCTCTCCAACAACATGAAAAAGGTATTTCTCACTTCTTTTAAGCATTCTTTGAACATATTCTGGTTTTTTTGAATACCATTTTTCATAGTTCCTAATCCTTCGGCTCGGTCTTTCTTTCATACCGTAACCACTATTAATTCTTGACCAAATATTAGATTGCTTATCTATTTTTTCACTTTTGATGACCTCCACAGGATTTATAAAAGTTATTTGCTGACCTAATGCGTTGGTTTCTGCTTTTGCACCTAGATTTAATAAAACTAATATTACAAATATTAAAAATTTACAAAGGGACTTATTCTTAGAATTCATCTTTTCTCTTTCTAATTAATTTAAACTCTTCGCTTGTTTTAGCCCTAAGAAAGGGGTTAGTTTCAAGCTCCTCTTTGAGTAATGAAGGAATGGTAATTTCTATATTTTGTAATCTTTTATAGCGCTCTTTTAGCTTGTAGTTGTCAGCATCGATAGATAATGCAAATTTAATATTTTCTTTAGTGTATTCATGAGCACAGTATACTTTTGTATTTGGAGTAAGGGAGGAAATTTTTGATAATGATTCAAACATATCTTGATGACTACCTTCAAACAACTTTCCACAACCACATGCGAATAGTGTGTCACCACTAAACAAATGGTATTTATCAACAAATACAATGTGATCTAAAGTATGGCCCGGTGTTTCGATTACATAAAATTTAACATTAGTCTCAGGTATCGATACTAAATCCCCTTCTTTAACAATTGTGTACTTAAATTCAAACGCGGTATTTTTTGGACCATAAATTTGTACAGTAGGGTAGTTGTTAATTAATTCTTCAATACCTCCAGTATGATCAAAATGCTTATGGGTGATTAAAATCGAGACTAAGTTAATATTTCTTTTTTTGAGCTCTTTTAGAACAGGAGTGGCATCACCAGGATCTACGATTATACCATTGCGACTTTCTTCAATTAACCAAATATAATTATCCTTAAAAGCCTTAATTGGATTTATATTAATATTGTTGTTTTGAGGTAAAGTTGTATACATAAATATATTAAGTTTACCTTGTTTTTATGTTATTTTTAAAATTATGAGATGGTTTGAATCCAAAATTGCAAAAAAACTTATTGCACAAGAAAAAAAGATTATCGATAAATTTATTGAAGATAAATTTGGATATTTCGCTCTACAATTAGGCGGACCTTTTGCGGATTTTCTTCAGAATTCTCGTATTAATAGGCACCTTTTTAGTGATGGTGTTTTAGCGAATGTAATTTTTAATGCTTCTTCCTTGCCATTTGAAGAGGAATCAGTTGATTTAATTATTTGCCCTCATTTTTTCGAGCAAGGTTATAATGATAATATATTTGACGAGTTATATAAAACAATAATTCCTGGGGGTTGCTTAATTGTTCTTTGTTTTAATCCCTTTAGCTTTGCGGGTATTAGAAACTTTTTCTCATTTGGTATAGAATTTCCTTGGAATGCAAAATTTATAAGCATGTCATCAGTTCAGCATAAAATCAAAGCAGCGGGTTTTACAATTACGGATGCTAAAATTTCAAATTATCAGCCTTTTTTTTCTGATAATCATATTTTTAATCCTAATTATGAAAAGATTGGTAATCGATGGCTACCACTTTTTGGGAATATATTTGTTATAGCCTCACAAAAAAAGGTTATAAGCCTTACACCAATTAAACCAAAGTGGAAGAATGTAAAAAAATCTCCTACCTTAAAAGAGGAATGACTTTAAAATGATCAATATTTACACAGATGGTGCTTGCAAGGGTAATCCTGGTCCTGGGGGCTGGGGAGCATTAATTATTAAGGATGAAGTAAAAAATGAAATATTCGGCGGGGAGAATAACACAACAAATAATAGGATGGAAATTATGGCTGTAATTATGGCTCTTAGGTCTATTGATAAGAAATGTGCGGTAACAGTCTTTACTGATTCAACTTATGTTCAAAAGGGAATTAATGAGTGGGTTGATAAGTGGAAAATTAATGGTTGGAGAACAAGCAACAGAAAAGATGTAAAGAATAAAGATTTGTGGGTTCAGCTGGATAATTTGAATTCCGAGATAAGTGTTAATTGGATTTGGGTAAAAGGACACTCTGGCCATCCAGAAAACGATCGGGCTGATTTTTTAGCAAATCAAGGCGTTGGCATGGAGAGGGAGACATTGTGAGGCAAATTTTTCTTGACACAGAAACCACTGGTCTTGATCCAAACCAAGGTCATAGAGTCATAGAAATTGCTGCCGTTGAAATGAATAATCGGCAATTAACTAGTAAGCATTACCATACATACATAAATCCTGAAAGAGAAATAGACCTAGCAGCTCAAGAAGTTCACGGTATAACTAGAGACTTTCTTCAAGATAAGCCTTTTTTTAAGGATATTGTATCTGAATTCTTAGATTTTATTAAAGATTCAGAGGTAGTTATTCATAACGCTCCTTTTGATGTTGGATTTATAAATATGGAGTTAGGTAAAATTAGCTTTGATAAGCTAGAAAAGCAACCGCTTATTATTTTTGACTCATTAAAGCTTGCTAAAGAAATTAGACCTGGACAAAGAAATAATCTAGATGCTTTGTGTAAAGCTTATGGTGTTGATAATACTTCAAGGAGCTTCCATGGGGCGCTTCTCGATGCCCAGTTGCTTGCGGATGTTTACCTTGGAATGACTAGGGGGCAGGAGGCCTTTTCGATAGATTTTTCTCGAAGCTCAGATAATGTAAGTTTAAAAGATGCTGTCCAAGAAAGTTTGTTAATCATAAATCCAAACAACGAAGAGTTAAAAGCACACAATCATTTTATTTCTAAAATTAAAAATAAAAATAAAAATAATAAATTTTAGAATGCATCAGCCCAATTATTTGGAGTTTCATAGAGTCTGACCTTAATCGGCTTAATAGTTATTTTAAATTTTTCAGTAAAAGCAATTTTTAATTTATTCATTGCTACCAAAGCCATATTTTCAGCAGTAGGAACTAATGGAAAAATAACAGTTTTATGTTTATCGAGTGAATTAAGAAAAGCAAGCACCTCTGAGTCATCTTTGTAAACTATAAATGAGTGATCCCATTCGTCGACAATAGTTTTTTTTATCAGATCTTTAGCATCTTTAAAGTCCATAACCATTCCGAAATCTGCATCAGATATGTCTGAAATAACATCACCTTTGATTGTTACCTCCATAGTGTATCTGTGCCCATGAAGATTTTTACAAACACTTTTATGGTGAGGAATTCTATGGCCAGCATCAAATTCTAATTTTGTTGTAATTTCCATTAAATTTTATCTATTGTACTTATTCTCTCAAGTGCTGGCGGATGAGAGTCATAAAAACTTGAATGAAGAGGGTCAGGAGTTAATGTAGATGCATTATCTCTATATAACTTTATTAATGAAATCTTTAAGTCTTTTGCGTCTGAGTATTTGCATGCATATTCATCTGCTTCAAATTCATTTTTTCTTGAATAATATGCAATTAAAGGTCGAATAAAAAATACGAAAAGAGGGGAGACAAGCAAAAATAGTAATAACCCATTCGCATCATTTTGGACGACACCTAATGACTGATAAAACCAAGAACTATCTTTTAAAATACCTAAAACGTATAAACCTATAAAGCTAATTACAAACATCATAACAATTCTTTTTTTCACATGATTGTGATGAAAATGACCTAACTCATGTGCTAAAACAGCTTCAATTTCTTTATGAGAAAGTTTTTCTAGAAGCGTATCAAAAAAGACTATTCGTTTAGAGTTTCCAAAACCAGTGAAATACGCATTCCCATGATTACTTCTTAGAGAGCCATTCATTACATAAAGTCCGCCAGACTTAAAACCACATTTTAAGAGCAATTTTTCAATTTTAACTTTAAGTTTTTCATCTTTCAATGGTAGGAACTTATTAAATAATGGAGCAATGTAGAGTGGGTAGATAGTTAACATTAAAAAATTAAAAATGGAGATAAATAGCCATAGCCAAAGCCACCAAAGATCTCCTAAGTTTGAAATAATCCACAATGAAAATAAAAGTATTGGGGCTCCAATGACTATACTTATGATGGATTGTTTAATTAAATCTGTAACAAAAATTTTATAGGTCATCCGATTAAAACCAAACCTTTCATCAATATTAAAAATTTTATAGATACTTAATGGGAGATCTATTAGAGATGATATGAGCATCACTGATATAATGACCATAGATCCAGTGAGTAATTTATTATCAATTAAATTACCAAAAATGTTGGTAAGTATGTTTATTCCACCACCAATTGTTATGAGATATAAAAATATGGCTTGTATAAACAAGTCAATTATTCCAATATAAGATTTAGAAACTGTATAATCTGCTGCTTTTGTATGATCTTTTATTGATATTGTTTGAGAGAAGGGCGCTGGGACTTTTGATTTATTTTTTTGAACATGATTTATGTGTCTTTTTGTAAGCCACGCTTGGAAAAATGTTGTTGTAAGTAATAAAAAAATAAATAAATAGTAGAAAGTAAGTGACATAATAGATGCTTAAAGTTAAAAGAACTATTGTGAGGTAAAATCTCGATAAAAGTAAGTTTAAAATGAAACTAATATAAAATTTTAATGGAAATCATGATGAGCAAAAGTAATGATAATTTAATATGGCTAGATATGGAAATGAGTGGGCTTAACACTGAAACGGATAAAATTCTTGAGATTGCAGTTATTGTGACTGATCCCTTTCTTAAAATTCTTGCTGAAAGCCCTGTTTTGGTTATAAACCAGTCTGATGATGTTTTGGCAAAAATGGATTCATGGAATCAATCTACCCATGGTAAATCTGGCTTAATAGAGAAAGTTAAGAATTCTAAGACTAATGAAGATGGAGCAACTCATCAATTATTAGAATTTATTAGTAAATATGTAGGAAAGAATAAGTCTCCAATGTGTGGGAATTCAATTTGTCAGGACCGAAGATTTATGGCTAAACATATGCCTACTTTGGAGTCATATTTTCATTATCGCAACCTAGACGTCAGTGTCTTTAAAGAGCTAGCAAAGAGATGGAAGCCGGAACTAATTGAGGGATTTAAGAAAAAAGGCAAACATGAGGCGTTAGCAGATATTTTAGAATCAATCGAAGAGCTAAAATATTATCGTGAACATTTTATTAAAGTATAGATTCAATGTTTAATTTAACAAATTTCTTAGTAGTTGGTTTTGCTGCAGCTATAGGCGCATGGTTAAGGTGGGGGTTAGGGTATGTTTTATATCTTTTATACCCAACATTACCATTAGGAACGCTCGCAGTAAACTTACTAGGTGGATTCTTGATGGGGCTATCAATTGCTTATTTTCAAACATCAACCTCACAAATTAGTGAGGAATTAAAGCTGTTTATAAATGTTGGATTTTTAGGTGGCCTTACAACCTTTTCTGCTTACACCTCTGAGATTTTCTCTTTTTTACAAAAAGGAGAAGTGCAAACAAGTTTTTTATTCTTGGTTAGTCATGTATTCGGTTCTTTAATAATGGCCTATGTAGGCTGGCAGACCATTATTTTTTTGACGGATTAGTAGCCTTAGTAGCTTTAGTAGCTTTAGAAGCCTTAGTAGCTTTAGAAGCCTTAGGAGCTTTAGGAGCTTTAGGAGCCTTTTTTGTCTCAATCATTACCAGCTTAGTATTTATAACTTCTTTTTCTGGTTCACTTTGCCATGACGCAACTTTCTTTGTCTTTGGTTTTATTTCGACTGAGGATTTTGATTTAGCCGCCGCATCTTTTTCAGTTTTTTTAGTTTCTACAAGCTTAAGTCCTACCTTAGATAAGTCAATTTTTTCTAACCTCTCCACTTTTGCTTTGAGTTTAGATTTAACTTCATTTACAATTTCTGGTTTAGATTTAACCTCATTCTTTATAGATGCTTCATTTATAGCAGGTATGTTTTTGTTTACTGATTCGACTATTTGAACATTATCTTTAGAGCTACCCACCACTTTATTATTATGACTTTTTCCTGTATCTAAATTTCCTCTATTTCTATTCCTATTATTATTATTATTATTCCTTCTTCTGTTGTTATTTGTTCTCTCTTCAACCTTTCTTTCTTCAACCCTCCTTTCTTCAACCACTACCTCTTTCTTTTCTTCTGGTACTTGATCATCTGATGTGCCAATCAAGTTTTTAATAAAACCAAAAATAGTTTTATTGTTTTTAGGTTTTACACTTCGCTGCGACGGGACAATGGCCTTCACAACTGGCTCCAACCTTTCTTTTTGATTTAGCTCATCTTCTTTAGCATTTTGTAGCGATTCAGATGGTGGCTCAACAGCTTTATAGTTTGCCTTACTATTCTTCTGAGAGGATTTTTCAAGATTATATTTAGGAATTTCATAGTGCTTATTAGGTATTAAAACAATTTCATTATTTGTTTTAGCTTCTATAGCTGAGATATCTTTCCTTTTTTCGTTTAGAAGAAGTGTGGCTACCTCAATTGGAATTTGAACCGAGATGAGCTGACCTTTGTCTTTATTAGCTTCTTCTTGAATCATCCTAAGTATATATAATGATGTGGAATTAATATCTCTCACTCTGCCTGTTCCTTGGCATCTTGGGCATGCGCCATTTACGGCTTCACCTATGCTTGGTTTTAGCCTTTGTCTCGATAGCTCCAGCAGACCAAATCTTGATATTCTACTTGTTTGTATCCTTGCCTTATCAAGCTTTAATGCATCTCTAATTCTGTTTTCAACTTCTTTTTGATTCTTTAAATTTTCCATATCAATAAAATCAATGACTATTAGTCCGCCAATATCTCTCAATCGTAATTGTTTTGCTACTTCATCAGCAGCTTCTAGATTCGTACTTAAGGCGGTATTTTCTATACTTCTTCCTTTTGTAGAGCGGCTTGAATTAACGTCTACAGAAACGAGTGCTTCTGTATGGTCGATAACAAGTTCACCACCCGATGGAAGCCTTACTTCCCTTAAAAAAGCTGATTCAATTTGATTTTCAATACCATATTTGGTAAATAAAGAAATTTCATCTTCATAAAATTTGACCCGATCAGCATAATTAGGCATTACATGGCTAATAAATTGGTGCGCTTGATCAAAAATTTCTTTTTTATCGATAAGAATTTCTTCTATATCTTCATGGAAATAATCACGAATAGCTCTAACGACTAAATTACTTTCTTGGTAAATAAGAAATGGGGCAGGTTGTACATCTGCGGCACCTTCTATTGCATCATAAAGTTGTGTCAGGTAGTCTAAATCCCATTGAATCTCTTCTAATGAAGCACCAATACCAGCAGTTCTGCCTATTACACTCATACCTTTTTTAACTTTTACTTGGGAAATTATTTCTTTGAATTCGAACCTTTCTTCACCTTCAACCCTTCTAGAAATACCACCACCACCATTATTATTTGGCATTAAGACAATGTATCTTCCAGCAAGAGAAAGGTAGGAGGTTAGAGCGGCTCCCTTGTTGCCACGCTCTTCTTTACTTACCTGAATGATAAGTTCTTGACCTTCAGTTATGACATCTCTAATTGAAATATCTTTTTTTCTAGTTTTCTTGGAGTAAAATTCAGGCGCTATTTCTTTGAATGGTAAAAAACCGTGTCGATCTACACCGTAGTTGACAAATGCAGCTTCTAGGGAGGGCTCTACTCTAGTTACAACTGCTTTGTATATATTACTTTTTCTTTGTTCTTTACTTCCTCTTTCGAAGTCTAAGTCTTCTAATTTATCATCATTTATTGTTGCAACGCGAAGTTCATCAGACTGTGTAGCATTAAAAAGCATGCGTTTCATTACAATTTCTCCATTTAGTTTTATGAAGATTCTATGTAAAGAATTTTAAATTTTAATTTAACCATTAGGAATATGTTAATTATGTTTTTCATAATTAAAGCTATCCTCTTTCAATGATTACATCACATCAAATTAAATATATTCTTTTATCTAAATTAACTATTATTAAATCTCAATTAAATTCTTTTAAAAATCTTTTATATAATTTCTGCTTCTTAACTATTTTGGTGAGCAGATCTA
>Ga0209710_1002052_pt1 | contig 14453 bp, 14 predicted proteins | sample ArcticOcean_MG_C_5_FD_187436 | JGI IMG/M metagenome (GOLD analysis project Ga0209710, IMG submission 187436) | Marine microbial communities from western Arctic Ocean - ArcticOcean_MG_CB4_138 (SPAdes) (version 2) | ecosystem: Environmental > Aquatic > Marine > Oceanic | place: Arctic Ocean...
AAAAAACTACTGAGCAAATTATTATCAAAAGGAAAGGTAAAGTCAATATGTTTAACAGGGCTCTTAATTCCATCAAAAAAAGTATTATTTCTGCAATAACTGTAATCAATAATTTGGTTAGGAAACACAAAATCACCAGGCATAAATTTTGTTTCAATTGAGCCAACAGTATTTATTCCAATAAGATTTTTAACTCCCGCTGAGTGTAAGGCCCATATATTTGCTTGATAATTAATTACGTGCGGAGGAATAGAATGATTTATTCCGTGCCTTGCCAGGAAGATAACTTTGTGCTGCCCAAGCATTCCAAAAGTTAAGGGTTCCGAAGTCAGTCCATAAGGTGTTTTAATTGCTTCATGTTTTTCAACAATTAAATCCTCAATTTTATCTATACCTGTCCCACCGATAACTCCAAACATATTCTTCCCTATGCTATAAAATAATTTAACAACTATGGCATACTTTATTTATGAGACATTATATTACCTTGGAGGCAGGAAAAGAAAGTAAAAAGCATTATGAAAACTTTCCTATAGCCACCCTCCTATACCCAAAAAAGATTCGAGAGGCAGCAATAATTCTTTATCAATTTGCAAGAATAGGCGATGACATTGCAGATGAAGGTATTTTTTCCAAAAAAGACAGGTTAGAAAATTTATCAATTTATCAAAAAAATTTAAATAAAATAAAAAAAAATAATTTAAATGTAGATTTATTATTTCTTGATATTTACAAAATAATCAAACAATACTCAATTTCTATAAATTTACTTCAAAAATTTATCGACGCATTCAAACAAGACATTATCAATAAGCGCTATAAAAATTTCGATGAATTTATTAATTACTCTAATAAGGCAGCTGCCCCAGCAGGACAGATAATCTTAGGCTTATTTAAAGAAGATACGAAACAAAATATTATTTATTCAAATTCAATCTGTCATGCTTTAGCTCTTATTGGAATTAGCCAAGACTTTTATAAAGATATATTAAAAGATCGGTTATACATACCCATAAACGAAATGAAAAATTTTAACCTTGAGATATCTGATATTCATGATAAAAAATTTAATGCTAATTGGAAATCATATAAGGGATTTTGGTTGGGTCGGATTGAACGAATCTTGATTCAAGGCAGACCTTTAATACTAAATACAAAAGGAAGGCTTAGATTGCAAATCAAAATTATGGTAAGTGCAGCATTTTTATTAATTAGTAGAATGAAGAATGAAGATTGTGATTTATTTAATAACCCCCCCAAAATATCTAAAATAGATTGGTTGGTATTGTTTTTTCGATGTATCTTTACAAAATGAGCCCTCAAGATTATTGTGAACAAAAGACTAAAAAAAGTCACTCCAGCTTTTTATTTGCCTTCCTATTTCTAAGCCAAAAAAAAAGAAATGCCCTGACTGCACTTTATGCCTTTTGTCGCGAAGTTGATGATATAGCAGATGAATGTAAGAATAATGATATTGGGAAAAAAAAATTAGACTGGTGGCGATTAGAAATTGATCGCCTTTATAGTAACAAACCCCAACATCCTGTCACTAAAGCATTGGTTCTTTACATAGCAGATTATGACCTCGATAAAGCTTACTTTCTTGAGATTATTGATGGTATGGAGATGGACCTTAATTTTACTCACTACGAGAGCTTTAAACAGCTTCAGCTATATTGCTATCGAGTCGCATCAACCGTCGGTATATTGTCCGCCCAAATATTTGGATATAAAGACAGTAAAACTCTAAAATATGCACACAACCTTGGTATTGCTTTACAACTTACAAATATCATTAGAGATATTGGTGAGGATGCAAGAAGAGGTCGAATTTATATTCCACTCGACGAACTTAAAAAATTCAATATTACTGAAACAGAAATTCTTCAATATATTGATATTGATCATAATAAAATGAGAGATTTAGTTGAAAACCAAACAAAACGAGCACATGATTTTTATAGGCTTGCAATTAATAATCTACCTAATGAAGATAAGACAAATCAAAAGCCAGGATTAATGATGGGGAATATTTATTATGTACTTCTATCTAAAATTGCAAAGAACAGTCCAAAAAATATACTTAACCAAAAAATAGGGCTATCTAATTTAAGAAAAATATTGATTGTTCTGCTTACATCTTTTAATTACCAATGGATTAAATAAATTATTGCTTAATTAAATTTAAAGCCTGAGAAAGGCTTTCTACTGGCAATATTTCAATTCCTTTAATTGTTTGTTTAGCTTGATTTGCTTTTGGGATAATCGCGCGAGTAAATCCTAGCTTAGCAGCTTCTTTAAGTCTTTCTTGGCCCCTTTGAACTGGTCGGACTTCACCCGCTAAACCAATCTCCCCAAATATAACTGTTTTTTGGTCTAATGGCTGATCTTTAAAGGATGATACAATTGCACATAAAATAGCTAAATCAACTCCAGGCTCTGTTATTTTTACACCACCAACAGCATTAACAAAAACATCTTGATCGTAACAAGCCACCCCAGCATGCCTATTTAAAGAGGCTAATAGCATAGCTAATCGATTATGATCTAATCCAACTGAAAGTCTTTTAGGGGACTGTCCATGAGAGCCGTCAACTAATGCTTGAATTTCTATTAACATAGGTCTTGAACCTTCTTGAATACAAGTAATACATGAACCATTAACTTGTTTATGGTGGTGAGATAAAAATAAAGCTGATGGGTTAGTTACCTCTTTAAGGCCTTTCTCTGTCATTGCAAATACACCCAGCTCATTTACTGCACCATATCTATTTTTAAATGCACGAATCATCCTAAAACTTGAACTTGGGTCACCTTCAAAATAAAGCACGGTATCAACAATATGCTCTAAAACTCTTGGGCCAGCCAAAGTGCCCTCCTTTGTAACGTGCCCAACCAGAATCATTGTAATATCTAATTGTTTAGCAATTCTTGTAAGCTGAGCTGAGCACTCTCTAACTTGAGTTACTGAGCCAGGTGCTGAAGTAATCTCTTCAGAGTAAATTGTTTGAATTGAATCAATCACAACTACATTAGGCTTGTTCTTTTCAATAGTTAAAACTATTTTTTCTAGGTTAATCTCAGATAAAATTGAAATATCTGAAACCTCAAGTTCTAACCGCCTTGCTCGCATCGCAATTTGTTGTGAGGATTCTTCGCCGCTAATATAAATAACATTGCAAGGATCACTTGGATCTTGTGTTATTTTTGATAAAGCTTGAATTAATATTGTTGACTTACCAATTCCAGGATCACCTCCCAATAAAATAACCCCCCCAGGAACAAATCCCCCACCAAGAACTCGGTCAAATTCTGAAATCTTTGTTTGTCTTTTCAAAATATTTATTGTTTCAACTTCATTTAATTTTGTTAATTCATTAGATTTTGCCAAAGAAGCATATCTTTTTACTCCTTTACCCTCTAAAAGGCTTTCAACTAAAGTATTCCACCCAAAACAATGAAGGCATTGTCCCTGCCATTTAGTCGACTGACCGCCACACTCTGTGCATTGATAAACAATTTTACTTTTGGGCATCGATATTCCTTAATGGGACCCTTTGAGAGGCTGAAATAGCACAAATTAACTCGTAACCAACAGTGCCTGAGAACTTAGCAACAGAATCTACAAAAACTTGCTCGCCCCATAGCTCAACTTTTGAACCAATATTTGCACTTGGAATCTTTGTTAAATCAACATACAACATATCCATAGATACACGGCCCACTAAAAAAGAAAGCTGGCCATCAATTGCAACAGGTGTTCCATTTTTAGCATGTCTTGGATAACCATCTGCATAGCCACATGCCACAATTCCAATCCTCATATCTCTATTTGCTTTAAAATCTAATCCATACCCAACCGAATTTCCAGCTTTGATATTTTGAACCGCAATTATTTCTGATGTTAATGACATAGCTGGTGTTAGACCCAATTCTTTTGCAGTTTTATTTTCAAATGGGGAAAGACCATAGAGCATAATTCCTGGCCTTACCCAATCTAGTCTAGACTCAGGATATCGGATAATAGCGGCCGAATTTGCTACTGAGGCAGGATAATTATAGTTGTCAGAAATTAAATTAAAGATGCCAAGCTGCTTCTCTATTCCTTCTTTTTCATCTGCAGTCGAAAAGTGAGTCATCAAAACAATATCTTCAATATATGGATTACTATTTAAAGACTCGAGCAAATAGTTTATTTCATCTGGCATAAATCCTAATCGGTTCATTCCCGTATTAATTTTTAGATGAATGCTAATTGGAAAGATTGGTTTTACTTGATTGATTAACTCGATTTGTCTTTGATTATGTACGGTTACATTAATTCTTAATTCTGAAGCAATTTTAACTTCATTCTCATCAAAAAAACCTTCTAACAATAGTATGGTTTGTTTAAAGTTATTTTCTCTAAGCTCTATTGCTTCATTAACGGAAAGAACTGCAAAGCCATCTGAATTCTTTAATGTTTTGGCAACATTGACTAAGCTATGGCCATATGCATTTGCTTTTAAAACAGACATTATTTTACTTTGATTTGCTATTTTCTTTATATGGCTAAGGTTGTTTAACAGCGCCTGGTGGTTAATCGTTGCTTTAAGTGGTCGCATTAAAGTTAGTAGCCTGGAGACTCATATCCAGGATTAGCATAATTCTCAAACCGCGTAAATTCTCCAACAAAAGTTAGTTTCACTGTCCCAATTGGGCCACTTCTTTGTTTGGCTAAAATTATTTCAGCAATACCTTTATCAGCTGACTCTGGATTATAAACTTCATCTCGATATATAAACATAATCACGTCTGCATCTTGCTCAATAGCCCCTGATTCTCTTAAATCTGACATTTGAGGCCTTTTATCAGGTCGGCTATCTACATTCCTGTTAAGTTGGGATAATGCAACAACTGGAACATTTAACTCTTTAGCCAGTGATTTCAATGATCGAGAAATTTCAGATATTTCTGTAGCTCGATTTTCACCTTGCTGCCCACCCAAGGCCGACATAAGCTGAATATAATCAACGACTATTAGCCCTAAACCACCTTCAGTAGATCGATGTAGCCTTCTTGCCCGAGCTCTAAGTTCGTATGAGTTAAGTGCCGAACCTTCATCGATAAAAAGTGGGGCTTCATTAAGCCGACCTAAACCATCAGCAATTTTTGCCCAATCGTCATCATCCATTTTTCCAGTTCGCATTTTTTGTTGATTAACTTTAGAAACAGCTCCAAGGAGTCTTGTCACTATTTGCTCTGAACCCATCTCCATCGAGAATATAGCTACTGCTTTATTTTGATCAACTCCACAAGCTTCAGCAATATTCATTGCTAATGCAGTTTTCCCCATAGATGGTCTCCCAGCAACAATTACTAACTCACCACCATGAAGTCCAGTAGTTAAGTTATCTAAATCAGTAAAACCTGTTGACAGGCCAGTTACAGTTCCGGGATTTTGACCTCTCTCTTCCAGGTCTCTTACAACCTGAGCTATGACAGCTTGAAAATCTTTATACCCCAATCTATTGCTCTCAGATTCAGCAATAGCAAATAACTTAGCCTCCATTTCGTCTAATAATTGCTGTGCATCTTTTCCTTTTGGTAAAAAAGCACCTTCAACAATATCTGAACCTACAGTAATTAAATTGCGTAAAATTGAATTATCGCGAATAATTTTTGCGTAGCCTCGAATATTAGCAACAGAAGGCATGTTTTCTGCAAGGCTTCCAAGGTAAGCAATGCCACCAGTTGAAGCTAGTTCAGAATTTTTTTCTAAAGACTCGCCAACAGTAATTACATCCGCTGGGTTACTTGAATTAATAAGATTTATTATATGTATAAAAATTTGGCGGTGATCTTGTCTATAGAAATCTTTTGAAGAAATGGTATCAGCTACCTGATCCAATGCGGAGTTATCAATTAGTAGGCCGCCCAGTAAGGATTGCTCAGCCTCAATAGAATGAGGTGGAAGTTTTAAATTTTTAATTTGGTCGTCGGCCATTATATGATTATAACCAATAAAAAAAAAGCTGCCCTATTGGCAGCTTAAAAAATTGAAAATAATTATTTTATTCCTCACCTTTAACAACTAACTTTATTTCAACATTAATTTCTTGATGGAGGTTTAAAGTGATCATATGCTCTCCGGCAGTCTTAATTGGGCCATCGGGCATTCTAATTTCTGACTTAACAATTTCATGTTTAGCATCATTTAGAGCCTCAGCAATGTCTATATTAGTAACAGACCCAAAAAGCTTTCCATCAACACCTGTTTTTTGATTAACTTCAAGAATAAAGCCTTCTAGTGCTTTAGCCCTTTTCTGCCCGACTTTTAATAATGCAGCTTGTTGTTTCTCAATCTCTGAACGTTTAATTTCAAATTCAGCTTTATTTGAGTCAGTAGCTCTTTTAGCTTTCCCTTGGGGAATTAAAAAATTTCTACCGTAGCCATCTTTAACGTTCACAATATCACCTAATTCACCAAGGTTTATGATTTTTTCTAATAAAATTATTTCCATAAAAAGCTCCTTAGTGTTTGTCTGTAAAAGGTAAAAGCGCTAAAAATCTTGCGCGTTTTACAGCTGTGGTTAATTGTCTTTGATATCTAGATTTAGTACCGGTTATTCTTGCGGGTATTAATTTTCCATTTTCAGTAATAAAATCTTTCAAGAGGCTGACATCTTTATAATCAACCTGTTTAATACCTTCTGCAGAAAATCTACAATAACGTCTTCTTTTATACATATCTCTTGCCATTTTCTAGTCCCCCTCTTTTTCTTTTGAAGTTTCCGCATCAGCTTCTTTAACTGTCTCTTTAACAGCTTCTTTAACTGTCTCTTTAACAGCTTCTTTAACTGTCTCTTTAACAGCTTCTTTAACTGTCTCTTTATTTGGTTTATCTTCAATTTTTTTATCGCCAACTAGCGACTTAGACTTTTCTTCTCTCATCATTGGTGACTGCGAAGTTACTGCAGTTTTTGTACCAAAAACAAGATGGCGAATAATTGCATCGTTAAATTTAAAAGTATGCTCAAGTTCTGCTAATATTTCTAAATTACATTCAATATTCATTAAGACGTAATGAGCTTTGTGAATTTTTTGAATTGGATATGCAAGTTGAAGTCTTCCCCAATCTTCTAGTCGATGGACTAACCCCTTACTTGATTTAATTATTGCTTGATATTTTTCGATCATAGCTGGAACTTGTTCGCTTTGATCAGGATGGACAATAAATACTAATTCGTAATGACGCATAAAACTCCCTATGGTTGTAGCTTCCAACTTTATTGTTGTGAAGCAAGGATTTAAAGAATGGTTAGTATATTGTTTTTTATAATAAAATCAATGGCATTTATAAATTAAATTCTGTCTTTAATGCTAGCTCCATATATTTTCTCTTTCAAATACTTAACCTGATCTCTAATGCTTGCAGCTTTTTCAAATTCTAAATTTCTTGCGGAAACTTGCATAGATTTTTCTAATTTTCCTATTTCTTTGATTATCTCAGGTTCTGTGAGGTCCTCATACTTTCTATTCTCTTTTCTTAATGCTCTTTCTTTTTTATGCTCTTCGACATCCTCAATACTTTCAATAATATCTTTAACTTTTTTTATAATTCCAACTGGGGTAATATTGTTATCTAAATTAAATTGTATTTGTTTTTTTCTTCGCCTCCCTGTTTCATCGATTGCTGCTTTCATACTTCTTGTTATTTTATTTCCATAAAAAATTACTTGGCCATTCAGATTTCTTGCCGCTCTTCCAGCTGTTTGAATTAAAGAACGCTCTGAACGTAAAAATCCTTCTTTATCAGCATCTAAAATAGCAACTAATGATACCTCTGGTATATCCAAACCCTCTCTGAGCAAATTAATGCCAACTACAACATCAAACTTACCCAGCCTTAAATCACGAATAATTTCTACCCTTTCAACTGTATCAATTTCTGAATGAAGATACCTTACCTTTATTGAATGCTCTGTAAGATAATCAGTTAAATCTTCAGACATACGTTTAGTCAGAGTAGTTACTAGTACCCTTTCTTTTAAGATAACTCTTTTTTTTATTTCTCCCAACAAATCATCAACCTGGCTATCGGCAGGTTTCACAATAATTTCAGGATCAATTAAACCAGTTGGGCGGGCGACTTGCTCAACAATTATTTTTGAATGAGTAGCTTCATAATCTGCGGGCGTTGCGCTGACAAAAATACATTGTCGCATTACTGCTTCAAATTCTTCAAATCTTAATGGTCTGTTGTCATGTGCAGAAGGGAGACGAAAGCCATAATTAACTAAATTTTCTTTTCTCGCTCTATCACCTTTCGACATTCCCCCTATTTGTGGAATGGTTACATGACTCTCATCAATAATCATTATTGAATTTTTAGGAAGATAATCTAGTAAAGTTGGGGCTGGATCACCTGCCTGCCTGCCTGATAAATGTCGAGAATAATTTTCTATGCCCTTACAAAATCCAATTTCATTAAGCATTTCAATATCAAACTTTGTTCTTTGTTCAATACGTTGCGCTTCAACTAACTTACCTTCGCTTACAAAGTCTTTAACTCTTCCAGCTAACTCGCTTTTTATTCTTTCAATTGCCTTTACTATATTATCCCTAGGAGTAACGTAATGGCTAGATGGGTAAATAGTGAAACGTTTAACTTTTTCAAATAATTGACCAGTCAGTGGGTCGAATGCTGATATTGACTCAATAACATCATCAAACAAACTTATACGAATAGCAGTTTCTGAGTTTTCAGCAGGAAAAATATCTATAACATCCCCGCGAACTCTAAAATATCCACGTGAAAAATCAAAATCGTTCCTCGTATATTGCATAGATAATAAACGCAAAATTATATTTCTTTGTAATAATTTCTCTCCGACTTGGAGATACAAGACCATGCCTTGATAGTCAACTGGGTCACCAATACCATAAATGGCTGACACTGTAGCAACAATAACTGAATCGTCTCTTTCTAATAATGCCTTTGTAGCAGAAAGCCTCATTTGCTCAATATGATCATTGATGCTTGAATCTTTCTCAATAAAAACATCGCGCCCTGGAACATAAGCCTCTGGTTGGTAATAATCATAATAAGATACAAAATACTCCACAGAGTTATTTGGAAAAAACTCTTTAAATTCAGAATAAAGTTGGGCTGCAAGTGTTTTATTTGGAGCCATCACAATCGCAGGTCTTCCTGTTTTGGCTATAACATTAGCAATGGTGTAAGTTTTACCAGATCCGGTAACGCCAAGAAGTGTTTGAAATTTTTCTCCTGAGTCAATACCATGGGTTAGTTTCTTTATTGCCTGAGGTTGGTCACCGGCCGGCATAAAAGGTTGATGCAACTCGAAAGGGCTATTAGGAAACTTTTGATTCAAAATATATGCTTTAGAAAAAAGTCTTACTTTAACAGTTTGAGAACTTTAATAGATACAATTAGTCAATTAAATTAAACCTAATTATTCAAAAAGGCATTTCATTATGAAAAAAATCTTTATATTATCTTTATTATTATTACAAACTATCCCTGCCTTTGCTATAGATAAAACAGCACTATTAAAAGCTTTTGGTTCGATAGTAATGGTAAGAGGTTATACAGAAAGTGGGAGTCTTGCATACGGCTCAGGGGTTATAGTTGGAAAAGGAGAAGTTATTACTAATTGTCACGTATTAAGAAGAACGAAAAATCCTTGGGTTTCACAGGGTGAAGATAGTTATTCTATTATAGATGTCAGGGTCGATGCATGGCATGACTTATGCCTTTTTAGTGTCCATAACTTAAATAGAGAACCAATAGCTATTGGTTCTAGTAAAAATTTAGTTAAAGGTCAAGCTTTAGCAGCAATAGGGCATTCGAGTGGGGCCCCGGTACCATTAACTTCAGGTGGTTATGTTGTTTCTACTTATGATTATGAAGAGGGTAAGATTATTTTAAGTTCAGCAAAATTTAGATTAGGTGCTAGTGGAAGTGGTTTATTTGATATGAAGGGTAATCTAGTGGGTATCAACACATTCAAAACGACAGGTTATGGGTCTTACTATGCAATGCCAATTGATTGGCTTAGTGATTTAAGAAAAAAAGATAAGCAAAAAAACTTTCTAATAAAAGGGAAAGCTCTGTGGGAAGAAGATGAAAACAAAAAACCATTTTTTTTAAAGATTGCAGTTCCAAAAGCGAAAGAAGATTGGAGTGATTTATCGAAAGTAGCAAAAAAGTGGACAGAAGCAGAAGAAAATAATACAGAAGCATGGTACGAGTATGGATTTGCAAACGAAAAATTACTAAATTTAGATACCGCTTTAAAATCATACAAAAAATCAATTTCTATCGATAGAAATAATTCTGACTCATTGTTTAGATCTGCACTTATTCACCATAAAAACGGCAACTTAAGTACAGCGAAAAAGATCCAAAAAGATTTATTTTTAATTAATGAGGCTAAGAGTCTTGAATTAGAAGGGCTCCTTTAAGCACATTAAGTAAAAAATAGTTTAATTTTTGAAAAAGGTATTTGAACTTGTTGAGTTTTTAAGTAAAATTAGCTATCAAATTTTAATGATCAATGGAATAAATTTTGTCTAATATAACACTATCAAATTGTGTCAACCGAATAAAGGAATCTCCAACTCTTGCAATAACTGCCAAAGCTGCAAAATTAAAATCTGAAGGTAAAGATATTATTGCTCTTGCTGCGGGAGAGCCAGATTTTGACACACCTGATTTTATAAAAGAAGCGGCCATACAAGCAATTAATGATGGATTGACAAAATATACACCTGTCTCCGGCCTTCCATCTCTAAAAAAAGCTATAGTTAAAAAATTTAAACGTGATAATAATTTAGATTATGAAACAAATGAAGTGATTGTTGGCGTAGGAGGTAAACAATGTATTTTTAATCTTTTTTTAGCATTACTAAACCCCGGGGATGAAGTCATCATTCCAGCGCCATACTGGGTTTCATATGTGGATATTGTAGAACTCACTGGAGCCTCTCCAATGCTAATTAAATGTGGAATAGCCCAGTCATTTAAAATGACTCCTGAACAGCTAGAAAAAAAAATTACTAAAAAAACTAAAATTGTTGTACTTAATTCCCCTTCCAATCCAACGGGGTCTGTTTATTCTAAAACTGAACTTAAAGAGCTGGCTGATATATTATTAAAATATAAAGATATATACCTAGTAACTGATGATATTTATGAGCATATCAGACTCGATGAACAGCCTTTCAATAATATTGTAATGGTAGAGCCTAAATTAAAAAATCGTTGTATTATTATAAATGGGGTATCGAAAGCATACTCAATGACAGGATGGAGAATTGGTTTTGCAGCTGGGCCTGCAAAAATTATTGCTGCTATGGGTATATTGCAATCACAATCGACATCCAATCCAACCTCTATTTCTCAAGCAGCTGCAGAGGCTGCTTTATTAGGAGATCAATCTTGTATTACACCTATGCTTAATGCATTTAAAGAAAGGCATGATTTTGTAGTAAATGCATTTAATAGAATTGAAGGTATTGATTGTATAAAAGCACAAGGTGCCTTTTACTCTTTTCCTTATGCTAAAAATGCAATTGAAAACCTTTATAAAAAAAGTAAAATAAAACATAATAACGATATAGCTTTTAGTGAATATTTGCTTGAAACAAAAGGGGTTGCTGTTGTACCTGGATCATCATTTGGTGCAGAAGGATACTTTAGGATATCTTTTGCAACATCAATGGATAATTTAAGAGAAGCTTTGTTAAGAATCAAAGAAGCAATAGAAGGCTAGAATCAAAATAGAATCTTGTGCTAAAATGCTCGCTTTCATAGATATTCCCCAATAGCTCAGTTGGTAGAGCAATGGACTGTTAATCCATGTGTCCCTGGTTCGAGCCCAGGTTGGGGAGCCAAATTCAAAAAAAGCCCAAAATTTATTGGGCTTTTTTAATAAGCTTCATTGGTTAATTTTATTCTTGAAATTAAATCAACTTAAGCATAAAGTTTCACTATTCCTTACGTATAACTTCACTATAATTTGTAACCCTAGGAAATGAATAATAAAATATTAGCCTACAAAGAACATCTAAAAAGACCTAATTTAATTGCATTAGTCATAGCAATCCTTACAACTGGTTTTTTAAGGTCGCAGACTATAGTTTATCCACCTGCATCAGATAGTGGTCTCTATACATTTGCAAGTCAATGGATTTTTAATGCCATCGCTCAAGATACAGTCATAAAAGATACGGCAGCGTGTTAAGAATAAAAAAATAGCTAATATCAAAATTGCTGGCGTAACAGCTGAAAAGGGTTTATTTTATCTTCCAGAAATATTAAATGATGCTTTTTCTAAATTGAGATAACACAAAATCTAAATGAATAATTTTATAATAGATGATTTACCATTTTATTGGAGGTTGTCTCCGTCAATTGGTAGCTCCCAAAATATCGTTGAAGATTTTTATTCTTTTGAATTCGAATTAAATATAAAATATGGTTTATTGATACAAAAAAGAAACACAGATGTACTTTCATCTCTTACTAAGATTTATAAAGAGAATTATAATATTGGAATTTTACAAGATGTTAATTTAGATAATGATATTGGAAAATCATATAGTAAAGACTTTATTGATTATTTAGATAAAGTTTTATTAAAAAATTCTTACATAAATAAAATTTTAGAAGTTGGTTGTGGTGATTGTATAGTTCTTAAAAAACTCATGAATAGAGGTTACGACGTTGTAGGTATTGATCCGGGGCCTTTGGCTTGTGAAGCAGGCGTTAAAAAAAATATCAAAGTTATCACTGATTTTTTCCCAAGTTTATTGCTTAATGAAAAAGTAGATTTGATCTTCCATGTAGATGTCTTAGAGCATATTAATAACTTTGAAGAGTTCTTAAGCTCTCAGTATGATCTTTTGAATGAAAATGGAGTAATAATCGTAAATGTTCCTGACGCATCTGAAAGCTTTAGAATAGGAGATATATCATTAGCAATGCATGAGCATTTAAATTATTTTACAGATGATTCTCTTCAAAATATTCTAGAGTCAATTGGCTTTAGGGATGTTACAGTAAATAAATCAAGCTATGGTGGATCACTTTATGCGATTGGATATCGAAATAAGAAAGTAATGATTAGCAAAAATCCAAAAAAAATCGACTCTTATATAAAATTTACTAATTATGCTATAAAAAATTCTAATAAATTTAATAAATATATTACAGATATTTTATCAGATAAAAATAAAACGTTAGGATTTTATGTGCCTTTGAGAGCTTTACCTTATATTTCAAAGTCGTCTTTTATTAAGGGATTTAGATTTTTTGATGATACTCCACACTGGCATTATAAATTTTTTGATGGAATCAATGTAAAAATTGAAAATTTTACAGATCTAAAAAAAGACCCTGTAACCGATATTATTGTTATGAGCCTAACTTTTGGCAAGACAATTAAGAACCTAGTAAATAATGAATTCAAAGGTAAGGTTAATGTTATCTCTTTGAACGATCTTATCGACCATTAATACCATGTATTGACATCTCAGCTAGCCCTTGACTATCTCTATCTATGAAAAGGGTTTAAAAGCCGTGCACTCTCTTAAATTCCTAGAATCTCGAACATAAGTTTTTTTAAAATTTCTTTATATAATTTATTTTTTTTGTCGATTAATCTCATAGAGGCAGATACCTGAGGCAACGCTAACATTGAGGCTCTCAACTTGTCCCAACATTGGTATTGAGAAAATATCATCGCATAACTCTTTAGTAAGACGCCTCATCCCCTTACCTTCAGATCCCATAATAAGTGCTACTGAGCCATTAAAGCTAATCTGATTTATTGTGTTTGATGCTTCATCATCAGTACCATAAATAAATACACCCTTCTCTTTTAAGTATCTTATTGTTCTAGCAAGATTTGTTACAACAACAAAGGGGACTGAGTCAGCGCCTCCAGAAGCAACTTTTCTCACGGTAGAGTTTAATCCAACAGCATTATCTTTGGGGCAAACTATCGCGTCAACACCCATTGCATCTGCGACCCTGAAACATGCCCCTAAGTTATGAGGATCTTCAATTCCATCCAATATTAAAAATAAAAAAGCTTTCGATTCGTCAGTTTCTATAATATCTTCAATAGTTACATGCTTATTTTTTACTTCACGAATTATTGCTACGACACCCTGATGTTTTTGATTTGAGATAAAACCATCCAGCCTATCTTTACTAGATAAATGATATTTAATTTGATGTGTTTCAATTAACTTCATCAAGTCACCGACGCGACCATCAGTTCTAAATTCGTCGATAAAAATTTCTTTTATAGATAGATGGTCCATTCTTATTTGGCTAGTAATGGAATGAAAGCCATAAATTATTTGTTCATTACTCATCTTCTTTTAGCTTTCTTTAAATGATTAGAATTTTTTCTTTTAGATTTTATTGTCTTGGGCTT
>Ga0209710_1002053_pt1 | contig 14449 bp, 15 predicted proteins | sample ArcticOcean_MG_C_5_FD_187436 | JGI IMG/M metagenome (GOLD analysis project Ga0209710, IMG submission 187436) | Marine microbial communities from western Arctic Ocean - ArcticOcean_MG_CB4_138 (SPAdes) (version 2) | ecosystem: Environmental > Aquatic > Marine > Oceanic | place: Arctic Ocean...
AAAAGAAGAAAAGAATTACAAGCGAAGATTCATTTTTGTTAAATATAAAAAATATTAAAAAAAAAAATTAAAAAAGTAAATGCAAATTATTTCAGTCATAAATCAAAAGGGTGGGGTTGGAAAAACAACAACTGTAATTAATCTTGCAGCGGGTTTAGCCCAACACGAAAAAAAAGTTTTAGTAATCGATCTTGATCCTCAAGGAAATGCTACTACAGGACTCGGTTTATCTAATTTAGAAAATTCGACTGACACTATTTATGGAGTGTTGAATGGAACAAAGACAATTTCTGATGTGATAAGAAAAACAGAGTTTAAAAATTTAGATATAATTACTTCAAATGTAGATTTATCTGGGCTTGAGGTCGAGACAGCTGATGATAGTATGAGAGCCTTCATTTTAAAACGCGAATTAACCTCTTATTCAAATGATTCTAGAGCAACCTATGATTATGTGCTTATAGACTGCCCACCATCGCTAAGCTTGCTTACAGTAATGGCTCTAGTGTCTTCTCACTCTCTGTTAGTTCCATTACAGACTGAATTTTTTGCTTTAGAAGGTTTAACCCAACTAATGAAAACCATAGAACGAATAAAAGTTAACTTAAATACTGAATTAAAAATTAGAGGCATACTTTTAACAATGTTTGATAAAAGAAACAGGCTATCTACGCAGGTAGAAAAAGAAGCAAGAGATTATTTTAATGAAAAAGTTTACCTAACAGTGATCCCAAGAAATGTTAGACTGTCTGAAGCCCCATCTCACGGCATGCCAGTTTTAACATATGACAAATCTTGTCCTGGTAGTAAATCATATTTTAATTTTACAGATGAATTTATTAATCAAGAACAAGAAATAGGGAGTGCTGTATAATGGATACAAACAAAATAAAAAAAGGGCTAGGCAGAGGTTTGTCATCTTTAATAGGTGAAACAAAAGCAGAAATAAATATTAATAAAGTTTCGATATCTGATCTCGTAAGTAATAAATTTCAACCAAGAAAAACATTTGATGAGGATAGTTTACAAAATTTAACAAACTCAATAAAAGAGAGAGGTATTATTCAACCAATTATTGTTAGAAAATCTAGTGATGATAGCTCAAAGTATGAAATAATTGCAGGAGAGAGAAGATGGTTATCTGCACAAAAAGCAGGGTTACACGAAGTTCCAGTAGTAATCACGGATGTTGATGATTTGAAATCATTAGAATTTGCAATTATTGAGAATGTTCAAAGAAATGATTTAAATGCAGTAGAAGAAGCACTTGGCTATCAACGTCTTATCGAAGAGTTTTCATATGACCAAGAAAAAGTAGCAAAGTTTATTGGAAAAAGTAGAAGCCATATAGCTAATGTTTTAAGATTATTGATGTTACCAGTGAACGTTCTAAAATTAATTGAAACAAAAAAAATAACTCCCGGACATGCAAAAATTTTAGTTGGTCTTGATAATGCCGAGTTTGTTGCTAATAAAATAATTGCAAAAAATCTTTCAGTTAGACAAGCAGAAAATTTTGTAAAAATTTTCAAGATAAAAAAAAAGTCTCTTAAAGCACCAAGAGACATAAATTTACAATCGTTAGAAAATTCAATCCAAGAAAAGATTGGACTTAATGTTTTAATTAAAAATAAGAAAAATAATACTGGTTCTTTAGTGTTAGAATATAAGGGCCTTGATCAATTAAATAAAATAATTGAGATTATAAAATCTAATTATTAATTTTTTTTTGAATTATTAATTATAAAATCTGATAAAATATTTTTTCCAATGGCTGAATTTTTCTTAATCAATAATTCAATTTCGTTACTTTCATAAATTAAATTTTTTAATTCCCATTTTTTCCAGGATCTTGCTTGCTGTGTAACAAGAGGCTTATCTTTCCAAAAAATAGGTGGCTTAAAAGAAGAAATTGCTTGATCAATATTATTTTTCTCATCAACTAATTCATGAATTCTAAGTAATCTTTTAAGTTTAGTTAATAATGTTCTAATAATTATTATGTTGTCTTCATCAGAATAGTTATTTTCATTTAAAATAGTGATGGTTTTTCTGGTGCTTTTAGCTAACGAAAAATCAACTAGTTCTGATGCACTATAATTATTTGAAAGATTGGTTAGTTTAATTATCTCTTGCAGGCCTATTTTTCTTTTATTTAAAGAAAAATTCTCAATTTTTTGTAACTCATTATTTAAATTCTTTCTATCACCTCTACATCTTTCTATTAAAACATTAATTAATTGTTGTGAAATTGGAATTTTTTTATCCTTAAAAAATTGGCTGATTATAGAGTTTAGTGTTTGATTATTATCTTCATAAAAAGGAATACATATAATTGATTTTTCTTTTTCAAAAATTTTTCTCAAGGTTGATTTTTTTTCAAGATTTTTTGAATTTAAAATAAATTTAATATCCTCTGGCTTTTTTTTTATCAACTCCTCTATAACCACCCTAATTTTGTCTGAAACCCTATTTATAACTATAAGTTTTTCATTATCAAAAAATGATTTTGTTAATATGCCATTATAAAAATCATTTATGTTGTCTAATACTTCTCTTTCTTCATATCTATAAATTTTATTTTGATATTTTTTTTCAAAATTTTTTTTAATTGTTTCTTCTTTTAGACCGTCATTGTCACCATAAAAAAGGTAAAAATTATAATTTTCTAATTTTAATTTACTAAGTTCAAATGATTTTAAAATCATCTCCTAGGTCCTTAAATAAATAAAAATTTTTTCTGATATTTCATTAATTAAATTTAATTCAATATTTTTTTGGTATTGAGAAAGATCAAATTTATTATATGCATTATTATAAGTAAAATTAGAATTAAATTCTTTTTGTTTAACAATTGTCCCTTCATTGGTAAGAGAAAAATTTACTATGATTGAGGTTTTATAAGATGAGGGATTTCCAGTTTTATCTTTTGAAACTACGTCTATTTTCTTTGAGCTTTTTAAAGTTAAAACATATCCAGCTGCTGAGCTTTTATCTTCTTTAATTCTTAAAGAAGATAGAATATATTTATTTATTTTTTGATCTCCTTCAACATTAACAATTTTTATTATTTGTTTCAAATTATTTTTTTTTAGATAAAGAGGTTCATAACCACAACTCCACAAAAAACATAGTAATAGTAATAAAGTAGTTTTTTTTAGCATTATTTTAAAATTAAGTTTATTAATTTGTCTTTTATAAAGATAGTCCTAATAATAATTTTTTCTTCTATAAATCTTTGTAGTTCTTTTGTTTTTTTAACTTTTTCAATTAAATCTGTTTTGTTAATATTTTTTTCCATTAAAAATAAACCTCTTTTTTTTCCATTAATTTGTATAACTATTTTGCACTGAGTGCTTTGAAGATATTTATCTTTAATTTCAGGCCATAAATAATTTTTATCAACAGTTATTTCTTCTAAACATTCACTTGCAAGATGTGGTGTAATAGGAAGCATTATAGTTAGAATTTTTACATAGTTAGTTATTAGGTTTTCACTAAGAGACTTTTCCTCTAATATTTTATTAAAAAAAGTATGAACTTCATGTAAGTTTGCGATGATTACGTTATAGCTAAACTTATTTAAGCTAACGTTAATTTTATTGATTGTTTGATTGGTAAATTCTTCTATAGATTCGTTAAAAATTTGAACCTCTTTTTGCTGCTGCTGAGATTTAAGAACTATTTTTTTATGTAATATCCAAAATTTTTGTATGAATTTGTATGACGCGATCATTCCTTGATCTGACCATTGTACATCTTTTTCTGGCGGACTATCGGATAGGATAAACAATCTAACTGCATCTGCTCCATAATCTTTAATCATTTGCTCAGGATCAATAGTATTTTTTTTTGATTTAGACATTGATTCCGAAGGACCAACTTTTATTTTCTCTGATGTATTTATTTTACTAAAAAATTGTTTTCCATTTTCAGAAAAAACTTCATCAGGGCTTAACCAATTATTATTTTGATCTTTATAAGTTTCATGGCAAACCATTCCTTGAGTAAATAAACCTTTGAAAGGCTCTTTGGTCTTAATTTTATCAATTTTATAATCTAATGCTCTTGTAAAAAATCTTGAATATAAGAGATGTAATATGGCATGTTCTACGCCACCTATATACTGATCAACAGGCATCCAATAATTAACTTCATCTATATCAAAACCTAAATCTTTATTTTTAGGTGAACAAAACCGTAAAAAATACCACGAAGAATCCACGAAAGTATCAAGTGTATCGGTCTCCAATATGCATTCCTCATCATCAATAATAATATTTTTCCAATTTTCTTGATGATCTAATGGGTTGCCATTGGTATTTAGATTTATATTTTCAGGTAATTTAATTGGAAGTTTTTCCAAAGGAACTTTAATAATTTCATTATTTTTTTTATAAGCAATTGGTATAGGACAACCCCAATATCGCTGTCTAGAAACTCCCCAATCTTTTAATCTAAAATTAATTTTCTTTTTACCTATTCTTTTTTCTTCCAGTATCTTAATAGTTTCTATAATTGATTGGTCAGGAGCTTTTAAGCCATCTAAAAATTTAGAATTAAAGATAACCCCAGGCCCCGTATAGGCTTCTTTTGAAACTTTAAAATCATTGCCTTTATCAGGGGGTTTAACCACAGAAATGATATCTAAATTATATTTTAATGCAAAATCTAAATCTCTCTGGTCATGAGCTGGACAACCAAACACTGCTCCAAAACCATAATCCATTAAAACAAAGTTAGCAAAGTAAACGGGTACCTTTTTTGTTTCATCAAGTGGATTTATTGCAGTTAAATTAGACTTAAATCCTATTTTTTCAGCTTGGGCGATTGATTCCTCTGTTGTACCTGTTTTTGAACAAGCGGCTTTAAAACTAATAAATTCTTCCTTATTTTCATATAGTTTTGATATTGGATGATCAACTGATACAGCCAAAAAAGAGAAACCAAATAAGGTGTCTGGCCTAGTTGTAAAGCAACTAATACTTTTAACTTCTGGATTACCCTCAACTTTAAAATCTATTTCACAACCAAAGGATTTACCAATCCAATTTTTTTGCATGATTTTAACTTTATTAGGCCACTCATTAAGCTGATCGAGACCTTGTAGTAGATCATCTGAAAATTTAGATATATTAAAAAACCATTGGCTGAGCTTTTTTCTTTCAACGGAAGCTCCCGACCTCCAACCTTTTCCATCAATTACTTGTTCATTTGCAAGAACTGTTTCATCAACTGGGTCCCAATTGACATAGTTCTCTTTTCTATAAACTAGCCCCTTGTCATAGAGTTCCAAGAAAAATTGTTGTTGATGTTTATAATAATCAGGGGAACAAGTGGATATTTCTCTATCCCAATCAATTGAAAGACCTAATTTTTTAAGCTGAGCCTTCATTGTAAAAATATTTTTTTCAGTCCAATCTTTAGGATCTAGATTGTTTTGACGAGCTGCATTTTCGGCCGGCATACCAAAAGAATCCCAGCCCATTGGATGAAGAACATTATAACCCTGAAGAGACTTATATCGTGCAAGAACATCACCAATAGTGTAATTTCTTACATGGCCCATATGAATTTTCCCAGAGGGATATGGAAACATTTCTAGGCAATAAAATTTTTTTTTATCTTTTATAACCTTTGCACTAAACGATTTGTTTTTTGCCCAAAAGTTTTGCCATTTTTCTTCAACAGTTTTAAAATTATATCTTTCCATGAATAAATTTTATAGTTGGATTTTTAATACAAAAAACTATTAATTATTTTTTTTTACTAAATCGGTTTTTTCAATTTGAGCAGCTTTTTTAAGTATAGCAAATTTTAGTTCACTATTTATTTTACCATCTTCTTGGCTAGATTGGCAACTCTCAAAGGATTTACAATTTTTTTTATAAACTAACACTTCAAGTCCATCGGGTCGGATCTCATTTGATAAAAATTTTACAGTAATTTTAATTGAATTTTTGCTATCAATTTCATCGTACCAATCAGTTATAATTATACCACCACTATAGCTTGCGTTAATAATTGGCATAAAATCTAAAACATCTAAACTTGCTCTCCAAAGAGGGTTTGATGAAGCAAACTGAAACGCTCCTCCAGCATTGTTTTTCTCAAAAATTCTAAATCCTCTACCTTCTTCCTGATTTTTTTTAACTCTTTCTCTAACATCAACAGGAATATCTTTGGCTGGTGCCGATCTAAATCCACCACATGAATTTAAAAAAGTTAAGATAAACAGTAAAAAAAAAGTGTTTTTAATAAAAAATGATAATTTCTTCATAATTAGTTTAGATTAATAACATAATCGATATTAAATACAGCATTTCATAAAAAAAAGCCCCAAATTATTAGTGATTTATAATTGTGATATATTTGCAACATATTATGTAAAAATTATAAGTATTTTGCTAAAATAATCAAATTGCTCATGAAAATTGATAAACAAGCATTTAATAATAATTATTATTAATAACTAACAAAAGGAACAATATGAATAACTTAAAAAAAATTGGGCTTACAGCATTAGCTGGCTCTCTTGCTTTAATATCTGTTGCTCAAGCTGATACAGTTTTATCTGGATCATCTGAAGCTACATACACAACTAGTGATGAATCACATTCTGGAAACCCAATTGGTTTTTCAAATGACTTAAACATCGATTCAACTGGTGAATTTAATAATGGGTTTACATACACTGCTCACTTAAACTTTGCTGGTCAAAATATGACAGCAGATTCTAACTCATTAGTAATTGGTATGGGTGATCTAGGAACAATAGGTATTGACCAAGGTGTTGAGCTATTTGGTATATCTGGAATGACTAACTACGGTAACCCTTCTGCTTACGAAGAAGCTGATCACAGTGTATCTTCATTAGACGATACATTAGATGCTAATGCTTCAGGTGTAATTGGTTACAATGGTTCATTTTCTGGTGTATCTTTATCTCTAGAGTATCAACCAACTACAGGCGGAACTGTACAAGAAGCTGGTACTTTTGAAGGAGTAGGTTCAACTGCATCAAACATTAACTTTATGGTTAGCTCAGCTGTACCAGGCGTTGATGGTTTATCAGTTGCATTTGGTCATTCAAAAGATAATAGTTCAATAGTTGGTGCTGATGAAGACCAAGAGTTAACTTTTGGTACAAGATATGTGTTTGAAAACATTACTGTTGGATATCAACACATTGAAACTCAGTCAGGTACTACTGGAGCTGTTGGATACATTGGTACAACTTATGGTGTAGCTATGAACGTTAATGAAAATCTTTCAGTATCATACAACGTAGCTGATATGGAAGTTGACAAAACTGGTGCTGCAGCTGTTAATGTATCGGAAGATTCTCAGGGTATATCTGCTGCTTATTCAATGGGATCAGCGTCTGTAAGACTTGCTTACAACGAAGCTGATAACGTTGGTGGTGTTGCAGGTGCAAAAGATGATAATACAGAACTTAGTTTAGCATTAGCATTCTAATTTATAAGTATTAATTAAATTTAATTAAAAAGCCCTACTTAAATAATTTTAGGTAGGGCTTTTTTTATTTTACGGTTAAATTCTTAAACAAGTCTGGAATTTTATCTTCGTATTTGACATAAGACTTTATAGAAGAAGAATATATCTTTTGCCTTACTTGTGAAGCGCTCATAGTTTTAACGGGAGATTTATTTTCATGAAAATTAATACATTTTTCATCAAAATTTAATTCTAAAAAATTTAAAATATTAGAAATATTTTTATGTGGCTCGTTAATTAAATCTTCATAATTAATAGTATAAAAGTATTTACCAAGTAATTTGCTCCAAAAATCCATTAAATTATTGTAATGATTATAATAGGTTGCTAAAAGCTTCTCATTATAGGTAAAGTATAGACCATTATCAAAAAGAGTTTTGTAACATGATAAGCAAGTGTCTTTTGCAGACCTTTTAACATGAATAATCTTTGCTTTTGGGAAAATAACTCTAATAAAACCAATCCAGAGAAAATTTAATAAAGATTTATCAAGCAATATATTATTATTATGCATAGTGGAGGTTTTTTTTAAAAAAGCTTCAGCAATTGAATTAAGATTAGAGGTATCTTTTAAAAGGGCACCCAAATTAATAGAATTGTTTGCTAAATATCTCTCAATATCAGACCCAAGAAATGACAGCTCACCAGCACCATAAACTTTTTCATGTGAGGACAGTATTTGCTCAACTAGAGAGGTGCCAGAGCGAGGCATACCAACCACAAATATTAATTTAGCAGAGTTATTTTTTAGCTCAATGGAGTTAAAATCTAATTTTATAAAAGTAGATTTTATAGAATTAAAAAGATTTATATCTTGGTCAATTTTATAATTAACCAAATTAGACTTTAAAGTGTTACCTTTTTTAAGATGAAAAATTGATTGATTGAAATCACCCGTATCATTTAAAGCTTTTGCTAAGGCGAAGTGTAAGTAAATTAATTGGTCGTTACTAATGTTATTATTGGATATTTGTTTTTGCATTTTTATTAAATGCTCATTATCTTTTTCGTATTTAATATAATTAGAAAGTATTTTGTCAGCTCTAGTAAAATTGGGCTCTATTTCTAGAGCCTTGTTGGCATACTTTATGGTCTCATCAAATTTACCAATAGATTGATATATTAACGCAAGATTATAGTAGGCAATAAAATTATTTGGGCTAATAGATAGTGCTTCTTTATAAAGAGAAATAGCTTCATCAGGTAGATTAAAAATAAATTTCAAATTTCCATAATTATTTAAAGCTTTAATATAATTAGGATTTAAAGCTAACGCACGTTTAAAATAAGATTCTGCTGCTTCATAGCGATGTAAATATCTATAAGTATTACCTAAATTATTTATTGCTGCAATATTATCTTTGTTTAGCGCAATTGATTTTAAAAAATTTTTTTCAGCATTAACTAAATCTTTATTTTCAAGATAGGCAAAACCCAAAAGGTTATTTAAATAAGAGCTCTTAGGATTTTTTTTTGATAATTTGATTGTTTCATCAATGGTGCGTTTATAATTACCCAATCTTAAATAGTTCAAAATTTTTTTTATTTTAATTTCTATCATTTATGTCTATGCATATTGTTTATTAAAGATATTGATGCAAAACTGCTACAGTTAATCATTCGTAGTTTTTTAATATTTTTGTAATTAATACCACCCAAAGCAATAATTTTTTTTTCAGTTAAGTTTTTTAAATATAAAAATCTATATATACCCATATGTTTTTTATTAGTCATTTTAAATACAGGCGATAAGAGAATTTTTTGAACGTTCTGTTTTTCTTTTATTCGAATTTGTTTATGGTTATGAGCAGAACCTATTATTTTAAATTTTTTTTTAAGACTATAGTTATTGTGTCTCAAATCATGATTATAGGAAGGGATATAAGCACCATCAAGATTTAGAAAAATTGCTAATTTTATATTATTTGCCAAGTAAAATTTTCTATTATTTTTTGTGCAAAAATTTTGTAATTTCTTCAGCATATTAATGTCTACTATTTTTTTATAGTTTCTGTATATGAATGAAATTTTTTTATCTAAATTTTTTAAATCGTTTTCTTTAAATTCATCAATAAAGTGATAGATTTCTGTAAATTCTTTAAACATATGTCTGTTAATAAATTAACTTCTATACAAAATGAAATACAGCTAAAAATTAAAAATTATAATATTTTAGATTTGAAACCAACAATTATAGCTGTAGGCAAAACATATCCACTTAGCAATATAATGCCCTTAATTGAACATGGACATATGCACTATGGTGAAAACAAAGTACAAGAGGCGATAAATAAGTGGACAGAAATAAAAGTAAAAAATAGAAAAATCATTCTACATCTCATCGGAAGACTTCAAACAAATAAAGTAAAATCGGCAATAAAAATTTTTGATTATATTCATTCACTAGATAATGAAAAACTAGCAAAAAAAATAGCTGATGAGCAAATTAAGCAAAAAAAGAATATTAAGATTTTTATTCAGGTAAATATTGGTGATGAAAATCATAAAACAGGAATTAATAAAGAAAATATCTTTAGTTTTTATAAATTTTGCAAAGATTTAAAACTCAATATAATTGGTACAATGTGTATACCTCCCAAAGAGGGTCTTTCAAAAAATTATTTTATGGAAATGGATAGAATAAATAAAGAATTGGGGCTTGAAGATTTAAGCATGGGAATGTCTAATGATTATTTAGAAGCTGTTTGTAACAATGCAACATTTCTTAGAATAGGATCAAAGATTTTTGGAGAGAGAAGTTAACCAATTTTAATTTTAGTGTTTTTATTAATTAATTTAAGAAGAATTTCAAAATCCTTTTTTTTAATAGCTATACAACCTGCTGTTGGTTTATAATTATTGGTGAGATGAATAAATATAGCACTACCTTTGAAAGGAATTTTCCGCTCATTATAATTAATTGTTATTAAATAATCGTATCTAAAATCTTTTCTATAAAAGTTTTCTTTATAGTTTTTATTTAGAATATTAATTTCTTCATTATATTTTGAATGTCTAGGGTTGTCACACCAAGCCATATCTCTTTTAATAATTTTTTTTGCAATTTTACATTTTGGACTTCCAACTCTATCTTTCCTAAAGTATAATTTTTTGAGTTTAAATATTCCTTTAGGAGTTGAATAATCACCTTCTCTTTTATTTGAATTAAGGCCCCCATTTCCAACACAACATTTAAATTTAAAATCATCAATTATAAGGGTGTTTTTATTTTTTACATGAATTATCATAGATAAATTAAAATGTTTAAACAAAATATCTTTCTCATCAGCTTTGATTCATTATACGAAATCTTTAATGAGATTAAAGAAAATTTATCTTTTAAAATTACAAATTTTAAAAATGAAACTGATTTAGTTAAAGCTATTAATTTAGATAAAAAAAATTTCTTAATAGTATTAAAACCTGGTCAAAAATTTTTAAGAAATGAAAATATTTTAATTAAAAATATTTTGCATATTAATAACTTACCAATGAGTATAGATAAATTAATAGAAACTATTAATATTCAATGGATTAAATCAAAATTTAATTATCAATCAAAAGTTAACATCAAGAGCTATGAGCTTAATCTAAATTCAAAAATTTTCTGTAAAAACGATGTGTTTTTAAAATTAACAGAAAAAGAAATTGAAATTATTTTATATCTAAATAGTGACAGTGTTAAAAAAAATATTTTAGATTTACAAAAAAATATATGGGGCTATTCATCTGAAATTGAAACACATACGGTTGAAACACATATTTATAGGTTACGAAAAAAAATAAACGATAAATTTAAAGATAAAAATTTTATATCAAGTGACATAAATGGCTATTTTATAAAGTAATTTTGGATTTAATTTAACCTAGCACCAATTTGTTGAATTATCTTTGAAGACATATCTGTTCCTTTCTCAAGACACTCCTTCGTGGACAAATTATTGATATATCCATGTAGATAACCAGCTGCGAACAGATCACCCGCACCTGTTAAATCTTGAATTTTTAAGTTTGGGTTACTTTGACACTCTACCACCTCTTGATTTTTAATAACAACACTTCCTTTTTCTCCACGGGTAACAATTAAAGTTTTTCCTAATTGTTTTCCAAATTCAATAACATCTCCAAAATTGTTGGTGTCAATTAATGACTTAATTTCTTGTTCATTGGCAAAAGTAATATCAAGTTTATTTTTAACTAAATTTAAAAAATCAACTTTATGTCTTTCTATACAAAATTGATCTGATAGAGACATTGCTTTAGCATTTGAAAGTGTCATTGCCTTTTCAAAAGCTGATTTTGGCTCTCCCTCATCCCACAAATAACCCTCTAAAAATATCATTTCACTATCTTTTATGACTTTTTCATCAATGTCATTTTGATTAATTTTTCCAGCAATACCCAAGAAAGTAACCATAGTTCTTTCGGCATCAGGAGTAATTAGTATTAAACAAGTTCCAGTGGGTGTAATTTCTTTTTTTTTATTATAAAAATATTGAACTTTTTCTTTAGTTAGACCTTCTTCATATTTTTGTCCTAAATCATCAGCATTTACTTTACCTATGAAACCAACTTCATTTCCTAATTGAGATAATCCAACTATAGAATTTGCAACTGATCCTCCTGAAATAGTTTGTTCTATCTTAAGAGTTGATAAAAGCTTTTTAAACTCAAGTTCATCAACTAATTTCATTGTACTTTTTGTTAATTGATTATCAATTAAGTACTGATCCTCAACTTTACATATAACATCAACAATAGCATTACCAATTCCTAGTATTTTCATATTAAGCTTTTTTTGTTTTAACTGGATTTTTTCGATCAGGATAACAAGTCGTGCAAATTTTACAAGTCAAACCATAACATTCCCTTGCCTTACAAAATTCTCTTCCGTAGTAAATTATTTGTAAATGTAATTTGCTCCATGCTTTTTCTGGGAATATTCTTTTTAAATCTTTTTCAGTTTGAATAACATTTTTGCCATTCGTTAAACCCCATCTTTGAGCCAATCTATGAATGTGGGTATCAACTGCAAAGGCTGGGACTCCAAAACCTTGAGACATAACCACACTTGCTGTTTTATGGCCTACACCGGGCAGTTTTTCTAGGTCTTCAAAGGTTTTAGGTACTTTACCCCCATGTTTTTCCAGAAGCTGTTTAGACATTAAATAAATGCTTTTTGCTTTAACCCGAAAGAGACCTATGCTTTTAATCAATTTTTCTATTCTTTTTTTGCCCAATTTTACAAAATGCTCAGGTCTATTATATTTTGGATATATATTTTTAGTTACATTATTAACATTTAGATCAGTACATTGTGCTGATAAAAGAACTGACATTAAGAGGGTAAATTTACTAGTGTGGTCTAGTGGGATAGGGGCTGTTGGATATATCTTATTTAAAATTTTTAGTATTTTTTTAGCTTTTTCTTTTTCATCCATTATTTAAAGTTCAATAAATCTCTCATTGAGTAAAGCCCTGGTTTTTTATTAATCAACCATTTTGCAGCAGTTAAAGCTCCGTCTGAATAAAGCGCCCTATCAAAAGCTTCATGATTTAATTTTATTATTTCTTTTCCACTAGAAAATGTAACTTCATGTTCACCAATAACTTCATCTTTTCTAATTGAATTGAAATTAATTTTTTTTCCAAAAGGAAAATATTTTTTATTTAAAAATTTTTTACCCATTAAATTATAAAGGTTTTTATTTTTTCCATCTGCAATTCCTTTTCCTAGCATTAGAGCTGTTCCTGATGGGAAATCTTTTTTGTGCTTGTGATGAACCTCAAATATTTTGCTTAAGTATTCATCATTCAATGATTTTGAGGCAATTTCAGTCAAATACATTAATAAATTAACACCAAGGCTCATATTTCCTGCTTTTAAAATAGGTATTTTCTTAGAAAATTTTTTAATTAAAGCCTCATCTTTACGAGTAAATCCTGTTGTTCCAATTACTACTTTTTTTTTCAATTTAGATGCAATTTTTAAAATATCTAAAGTACAGTTTGGGACTGTAAAATCTATTATTACATCTGTATTTTTAAAAGCTTTTTCAGTATTTGTGTCAAGTTTGATGCCAGCAATTTTTTTATTGATAACTTTATTTTCTGTCAGAGCAGTTAGTTTAAAGTCCTTATTATTTTTTGAGGATTTAACAAGTTGTTGACCCATTCTCCCCAGACATCCAGAAATGGCTAAATTAATTTTTTTCATCTAAGAAAATATTAACCTTTTTTAACTAATTAGTCTTTAGTTTTTCCAAAAACTTTTAGCCTTTTGAAAAAATTGTTTAATACTTGGATTAGATTTTTCATTTTCAATTTCTCTAAATTTTTCAAGTAACTCTTTTTGTTCTTTATTTAAAGAAACTGGAACTTCAGTATTTACTTGGACATAAAGGTCTCCATTTCCACTGCCCCGCATATAAGGCATACCTTTACTTTTTAGTCTAAATTGTTTTCCATTTTGAGTTCCATCAGGTATTTTAATTTTGGCTTTTCCACCATCAATTGTTGGTATTTCTATTGTGGTTCCTAATGCTGCATCAGCAATTGATATAGGAAATTCAAAGAATAGGTTTTCATCAGATCTTTTAAATAAGTCATGCGAGTGAACATTAATAAAAAGATAAAGATCACCACTTGTTCCTCCTTTAGAACCCGCTTCACCTTTCCCAGCTAATCTAATTCTAGTCCCATCATCAACTCCTTTGGGTATTGTAACTGATATTTTTTTCGAAGCTTGTTTGTTGCCTTGACCATTACAATCTGTGCATGGATTTGTTATTTCTTCACCAGAGCCAGCACATTGAGGACAAGTTTGTTGAACTGTAAAAAAACCTTGGTTAGATCTTACTTTACCATTTCCACCACAAACAGTACATCTGTCTGGAGAATGACCAGGTTTAGAGCCATTACCTTTACAAGT
>Ga0209710_1002064_pt1 | contig 14412 bp, 10 predicted proteins | sample ArcticOcean_MG_C_5_FD_187436 | JGI IMG/M metagenome (GOLD analysis project Ga0209710, IMG submission 187436) | Marine microbial communities from western Arctic Ocean - ArcticOcean_MG_CB4_138 (SPAdes) (version 2) | ecosystem: Environmental > Aquatic > Marine > Oceanic | place: Arctic Ocean...
AGCAGAAGAGGAAGAGGAAGAGGAAGCAGAAGAAGAGTATGATGCAAATGGGTTTTCTTTTACTACACCATTTCTTCATAGAGACACTGGAACAGAGTTTAATAAAGAAGGATTTAACTCTGATGGTTACAATGATCAGGGATTTAATGAAAATGGAGATTATGATTCAGTATATGACACCAATGTGAGTGAAAGTTAATTTTTATGCAAATTAAAAAAAAAACAATTTTTCACAACTTATTTTATTTGATTATTTTTTTTATGATAATTTTTAACGGAGGAAATAACAATCTATATATTCAAATTAATTTTATTTTGATATCATCTTTTTTTTTATTACTCATTAATGAAAAAAATTACTTAGCACACACTATATTTTTATTTGAAAAAAATAAATTAGTATTTTACACATTTATAACTTTCCTTTTTTACCTGATTTTTCAAATTATACCTTTGCCACTTGAATTAATAAAAGTTTTATCGCCTACAAAATATCAATATCTAGATAGTTTAGGTTTTGATAAATTTTATAGTTCTATTAGCCTTAATCCATCTAATTCGTTTTTTGGATTCTTAAATATATTCTCACTTTTTTTATTTTTAATTATTTTTAAAAGCCTGTTTTATAAAATAAAACATATTTTAAATTTTTATTATTTTATCATTTTGATGGGGGCAATTAGTGCATCTATTGCAATCTATTTTTATTTAATAGGTAATCCTGATCTTTTTATAATAAAAAACTCTTTCTATAAAAATTCAGCTACTGGTTTTTTTATTAATAGAACAGTCTTTTCATGTTTTTTAGTTTTATGTTTCTTCTGTGGTACAGAATATTTAAGATTATTTGATAAATATAATAAAAACACTACTGAAAATTTTTTTAAAAGAATTCATGTGAGAATTTTTATATTATTTATTACAATTGGAATTATTACTACATTTTCAAGAGTAGGTAATTTTTTACTACTTTCAATAATCACTTTTTATATTTTTCATATATTAATTTTTAAAGATAATAAAAATAAATCTTTTTTTTATACGCTAATGTTAATTGTTGTATTTGATGTCTTAATATTGGGCTTTTATTTTGGTGCAGAAAAATTAGTTTCCAGATATTCCTTTTTAAGCAATGAGTTGAATGAATTTTTTCCTAATTTTCCTGAAAATAATATATCGAGAGGATCGTTGGCTTTATTTTCCTTACAAAAAATTAAAGAATTTAGTTTATTTGGTTATGGATTGGGTGGATTTGAATATTTATTTAAAATAAGTTATTCAGATTTATCCTCATTATACGCAAACCACGCACACTCTGATCTTCTAGAGTTTATTGGTGAGCTTGGACTAATAGGTTTTTTAAATTTATTATCTGTTTTTTTAATGATTTTAATTAAGAATAATTTTTTTTATTTTAAAAATTTATTACTTTTTTACTTTTTGATAATATTGTTGATATTTGATTTTTCTTTACATATTCCTATAATTCAATTTTTATTAGTAATTTTGTTTAGTATAAATATTGATAATAATAAAAAAAAATTACTTAATTCCTAAAAGTGAAATATGTGTAGTTGTTTTGTATAAATTTTTTGATTCATTTTTACTATTACAAAATTATAAGATAATTTAATAAAGTATATTTTTTATTTTAACAATTTATTACTTGTTTATTATTCTGAATAACAATTTTAATTCAATAGATTAAAATTATTTAACAAAGATTTCATGCTATGATTAGAGTTAATTCCGAAAATTAACTTGATATTGCGTTTATTTTTAAAATATTCAAAAATTGCTATTTCATAATTTTTTACAGATATTTTATTTTGTAAATATTTAGTTTTAAAGATAGAATTTATATGTATCATATTCTGATTTCTTTCTATTATTTTCTCATATTTAAAATATTGCGTTAATGGCATTTGAAAAACAATGTTTTTATAATTTGATATTAGATATAAAAAAATATCATCTTGAATATTGGATATTCCTGGAACCAAGTTATTTAAATTACAAAACTTAATAAACTCCATAATAAATTGATCAGAAATTGTCTCTTTTAACGGACTGTGTAAAAAAAAGGTATCAATAGCACAATTGCTTAAATCTTTTTTAATTTCTATAAAATTTTTATCAATGTTTGAAACTAACCAAAAACTTTTTTTATTTTGAAAACTATAATTAATTAAATTTGAGTTTGATTTAAAGAAAGCATTTAAATTATTAAATCTATATATTCTCTTAAAAATCTCTTTGAGAGACAAATTCATTTTTTGACCAAATTTTGTATTAATTATTAATTTTTTATTTTTTGAGATTGAGTTAATAATATTATGAGAATACCCAGAGCCATAATTTGGCGCAGTATCAAACTGAACAAAGCCACTTTCTAACAATTCTTCTAAAATCTTAAAAGATTCAGAGTATGAAATTTTTGAACCCCATGCTGAAGTACCTATAATAATTTTTCTCAATGGTATCTTACCTGAAGACATAATCTTGGTTGATCTATAGGTTTTAATGCTCTATGAAAACAAGAAGTGTCTTCAATAAAACCCTCGCCTGGAAGTCCTTCAATTGTAAAAAAATTTTCATTATCATAATAACTTCTTAAATTATAATCGCTTTGAATTGCTGAACCTATTAAATGTTTAAAGAACATTTTTTTTTTGTGTGACTTCTTTATTACCTCATGTGATCCAGATAACCTGTTAGCACCTGAGATATAAAAAAATGCATATAAAAAATTTAAGCTATGAACATCATAGTGCCAATTTACTGTTTGGCAATATTCTTCTCTTTGGGCATCTTCCAAATTTACTACAGTGCTATATGTCAGTCGAATGTCTATTTTTTTTACACTTCCTAAATATTTTTTAGCAATTTCTAAAAGTTTCCTCGATTTTGAAATTTTATCAAATAATACTTTAAAATCCTTATTCTCTAATTTAAAAAAAGGAGGAATTATTTTTGATTTTTTAAAATCATTAAAATTTTTAAATTCATGCCTATTTTGATTGAAAATCTTTTCAGAAATGAATCTAGAATTCTTGTAATTATCTAATATAAAATTGTTAATTTCTTTTTTAAGAAATATTTTTTTGGAAACTCCACTAATCGTTAAATCATTTAACAGTTCATTTTGAGAAGAATTAAAGATTATATAATTATTTGCATCAGGAAGAATTTTGCTGGTAAATAAAATTTTATTAAGTATTTTATATATTTTTCTTATTGTATAAAACCTTCCTAAAATGTATCTAGCAAATGATACACTAAAATATCTATTAATTTTTTTATAATTTACCATTTTTAATAATTTAACCCAACTATAAGAGGAAGTCATCTTTTGAGTTTAATCTTAATTTAGATGAGCAAATAATTAAAAGAATAGATAAACAAATGATTAATGAGTTAGTGAATGAGAATGTAAAATAGTTCTATTTAGAGAATACTCTAGATACACATACTAAACAAAATTAAAACCCTCAAAAAGAAATTTCTGGTGTCTTTTTAATTCTGACTTTTGATCAATTTTGTGATTTAAACGTAGTTTAAACATATGTTTACACCTGGAGAAAATTTACTAAGTAATTATCATGAACTGGATGGTACAATTGAATTTTATGGACGTATAAATTCTCTTTTAAAAGATACGGACAGCGTTTTAGATTTAGGTGCTGGAAGGGGTTCTTGGTATTCACTAGACAACTGTTCATATAGAAAAGAAATTCGCAATATAAAAAATAAAGTTAAATATTTAGTTGGTGTTGATATTGATGAAGCTGTTTTAGAAAATCCCACTACACATGAAAATATGATCATGACATTGGAAAAAATTCCACTTGATAATAGCAGTATGGATATAATAGTAGCCGATTGGGTATTGGAACATGTTCAAAATCCTATTCAATTTTGCTCTGAGATTAATAGAATATTAAAGCCCGGCGGAATATTTTGTGCTAGAACTCCTCATAAGTATAAATATGTATCTTTGTTTGCGAGTTTGTTCAAAAATAAATATCACTCAAAAATATTAAAATTTATACAACCTCAAAGAATAGAGCTAGATATATTTCCTACTGTCTATAAATTAAATACTCAACGAAGTATAAAAAAAATATTTAATAATTATAAAAATTTTAGTTATTTGTATGCTTCACATCCATCGTATTTTGCTAATAATAAATTATTATTTAACTTAATTAGTTGGTTTCACAAAATATTACCTGCTTTTATGGTGTCTGAAATATTTATTTTTTTAGTAAAAGATTAAACTTTAAGATGTATTTTAAAATATAAAAATATTTAACTTAATCAAAAAAAATAAAGATAGGCCATAATTATGCTTTTTATAAATAAAATATTTAATATTAAGTAAAAATTATAAACGAATAATTTTTTGAGTTCTTTTAGATTTTAACTAACATTTAGATGAACATAGGTGAACAATTTTAAAAAATGATAAGTAAATTAATACTTAATGAAGTGATAAATGAGAATATAAAAAATATAAAATTATATAAATTCTTCAAAAAAATAATAAAAATTAATTGGTAGTATTTGCAGTAGTACCGAATTTTACACCATTTTGAATAATAGGATTGTAGGAATTAAATAGATCTGTTTGAGGTATTAAAAGACTTATAGTTCTGTTCCATTTTACTATCGGAGCGGGAGGTATAAAAATTATATCTTTTGGCTTTAATAAAAATTTTTTTCCAACAATCAAATTAACTGGGTTATTAATATCAAGTTGAAATATGTTTATTTTTAAAAATTCTGTAAAACTCTCTCTTATTATATAAACCTTTTTTGCATTTGCTGTAAGTTTGTTTATACCAGACTCAGAAATTAATTCAGTTATAGAGTAGTCATCGTTAGGAAAATATATTCCAGGCTTACTTACTTCACCAAAAATATGCAAGGACTCAGAGTTATTATCTATAAACAATACATCATTTTTTTTTAAAAAAAAATTTTCTTTAGCATCTTCACTTTTAATCACATTGTTAAAATTAATCTTATAAACTTTATTTTCTCTTCTTAAAACACCCGTGCTACCATTTTTTTTTGTTCTCGAATTAGGAGTGTATTCAGCTTGAATAGCGGCATCAATTAATCTTATGGGTTTTTGATTAAGATTAATAGCTAGCTGATTTTTTACAGAACCTAGAACATATATTTTACTGCTATTATATTCTTTAATTTCAATTTGTAATTCAGGGTTTTTATAAAAGTTATTTAAATGATTTAGTAACTTTATTTTGGCTTGATTTAAAGATTGGTTTCCTAAATTAACTTTATCAACAAATGGAAGCTCTATATTTCCATTTGGTCCAATTATGTAGTCATTATCAAGTTCATCTGTGTCAGTTAAATCAATCGTTATTACATCCGAAGGTCCTAGTGCATATTCATATTTGTAATCGTATATTTCTGGAAACTTATTAACTGAAAAATCTAAATTATTAACCTGTCTTGTGTTGTAATATTCAATCTGTGATAAATTGAGATTATTAATTTTTATAATTTTTAAATGCACATCCTCAATAGAATACTCAGAAAGGTTTTTTTTTGAAAGACTTCTTGAAGAAGGATTCGTATCTATGCCTGGAGACGTACAGCCAAAAAGTAAAAAAAATGGCAAAAATAGTTTTAAAAATTTTAAGTTAGACATTATTAATCTATTTAGCTTAATTACAGTATTTTTCAATTTAATCTAATTGTAAATAGATATAAGTTATTACATGTAGCATTATCATTTATACTGATCCAATGGATGTTTGTGATGTTGAAATTGTTAGTATAAAACTTAATTATATTAATTTTTTCAATATAACTTGATATATTTAAAACATGTTTGATAAATTTTTTAATACTTTTGATTTTTTTGCTTTAGAAGATTTTAGGTATTTTTTACTTTTAGCAAAAAAAAATTTAAAAAATCTTACAATATCAACATTGACGGTTTCTTTGTTGGTACTTTTTATATCACTTAATCTTGAAGAAAAATTTCGTAGTAAGGCTACTTTGGTTATTTCTCCTGATGAAAGCAACTTGGTAAATATTGATGAAGCTTACTCAACCGAAAATATTCAAAATAGAGTTAACAACCAAATTGCGATTTTAAAAAGTGAAGAAGTAATAGAATATATTATTAAAGATAATGAAAATGTTCTTGAATTTGAGAAGCTTTATTCTTCTATTAAAGTTAATCCAATTACAAGAATATTTAAAAAAAAAAAGAATATTAATAACGATTATATAAAAACAGTTTTAAAAAATAATTTTACTGTATCTAATCTTCCAAGAAGTGATGTTTTGGTTCTATCATTTGTGTCTAACAACGCTAAGATTTCTCAACTAGCTTTAAAAAATATTATTGATTCATATCAAAGATATGAGGTAGACACAAAAATTCAGATTACTAATTATGCGAATTCTAAAATTTCAGAAAGACTTAAAGAATTAGCACTACAAATGCAAGAGGGTGAAAAAAAACTTGCAGCATATAAAAAAGAAAATAAATTAGTAGACACAGGAAATGTTAAACAATTAAAAATTAAAGAAATACAATCAATTTCAAACAATATTCTTGAATCTAAAAATAAGAAACAACAACAAGAGAGTGATTTAATTGCAATTAAAGCAGCAAATGGTGATGTTGATATTTTATTATCAATAAAAGATTTAAATGGAAGAACTGAGATATCTAATATTAAAAATAATTTGTCTGCAAATGAAAATAATATTCAATCACTATTATTGATTTATACGACAAAACATCCAAAAGTTGAACAAGCATACGAAGTAAAGAAAAGTTTAAAAAAACAATTAAAAAAAATTTTAGGTGAAGTTATTGAAAAAAAAGTTTTTGAATTGAGTAATTTAAATAATTTTATGAATATGTCAAAAACAAACCTAGAAGATGTTACTGAAGAGTTAAGAATTATAGAAGAGAAAGAAGCGGGGATGTTAATCTTTCAAAGGGAAGTTGAAAGCAGCAGAAAATTATATGAAACTTTTTTACAAAGAGTAAAAGAAACTAATGAAGCACAAAACCTACAGGTTTCAAAATTAAAAATTATTGAAACCCCTAGTTTGCCATCTTCAGCATTTGCACCAAAGCCATATAAAAATTTTATATCTGCGTTAATAGTTTCATTTTTATGTTTTTATGGATTAGTAACTTACAGAGAAATGAACACATCAGTTATTAAAACACCAGAAGCAATAGAGCATATGAAAATTCCACAGGTTGGAGTATTACCAAAAGTGACTGATATTAAAAAAGGTTATCATATTCTTCAAATGTTTTTAGAAGATAATGAGTCAAATTTTTCTGAAGCCATAAGATCATCTAGAGCAATTATAGAATCTAAATTTGAAAAAAATAATAGTTTTTTAGTGACTTCTAGTAACCCTTCTGAGGGTAAAACTAGTTATGCCTTTAATTTGGCTTTATCACTAGAGAAGAGTTATAAAGTTTTATTTTTAGAAGCTGATATTAGAAGACCATCTGTATTAAATAGTTTCTATAAATTTGATAAAGAAATATTTGGATTAGGTGAAATTATTTCTGGTACCGCTGAATTAAATTCAACAATTTTTAAAGTACCCGGAACTAACCTAAATATTATTACATCTGGAGCTAAAAGATTTGATATGTCTGATGTAGTAAGTAAAGAGCAACTTAAAAAATTTTTTGATATTTTAAAGTTAGAATATGACTATTTAATTATTGACTCTCCTCCAGTACAGCCTGTTTCCGACACGTTAATACTTGCTCAGTCAGTTGACTATAATCTATTCATAGTTAGATCTGATTATTCTAGACTTCTTTCCTTTATGTCCTCTGTAAAGAAAATTCAAAATGTTGGTGCTAAAATTGATGGTATAGTGATTAATGATCTAGATACTTCAAAAGATAGCTATTATTATAATTATTATAATTATGATTATTCATCATATTACTCTAAAAATACTTAATTGAATGTTTAGATTAGAGAAAGTATTTCAAAATGATGATATTTTTTTTATTAAATCAATTGGTGTAGTAAAATCTGCTTTACTTTTTTTAAGCATATATACTTACTCAATATTAGAATTTCACACTATTTATGATTTATTAAATTTAAATGTCTATAAAGATTCAAATTTTTATCTATTCTCTAAAGCTATTTCAATTATTTATTTTATAACAACCTTGATAATCGTAAGAGATAAACAATATAAATCAAATTTTTTATCATTTTTGAGCAATGACATACTTCCACTTATAATTAGTATTATAGTTTGTTTTTCTATCTTCTTTTTTTTTAAGGTTGATTTAATAGTAGATTTTTCTTTTCTGTTTCTATTTATTTTTGTACTTTTTAACTTATTTATTTTAAATAGAATAATATTTTCCCTTTATAATTATTTGATTAACTCAAATATAATTCAGCGAAATATAATGTTGTTAGGTGAAGTCGAGGATATCAAGAATATTGTAGAAAAAAGTAATGAAGATATTAACGTTTATAAATGTTGCCTTTTAAATACTTCTAATAAAGACATTATAAGAAAACTAAGGGTTGAATTAAGAATTCCTGTATTTGGTAAAGATGAAGATATTAGATCTATTTTAGAATATCATTCGTTAGGCCAAATCTGGATTTTAGATAATAAGAAAAATGATATTAAAGATTATCTGAATAATGTTTTAAAATTCTCTGTAGATATTTTAGTTGTAGATTTAATAAGTGAAAATATTTTTACTTCAAATAAACTTATTAATAATAAGTATAAATTTGAACATTATGAAATTTCAAAATTTTATGGATTTAATCTTTTTTTAAAAATTCTATTTGATAAAATTCTTTCAATTTTTTTCCTATTGTTATTAAGTCCAGTATTAGTTATTTCTATTATATTTATTTATATAGAGGATGGCTTACCTGTTTTATTTACTCAAGACAGAACAGGGTGGGATGGAAGAAGGTTTAAAATTTTTAAATTAAGATCATTAAAATCAGAAAAATTTGACAAAACTGTTCAGGTATCACATGGAGATAAAAGACTTTTAAATAGTGGAAAAATTATTAGAAGATTAAGCATTGATGAAATCCCACAGTTTTTCAATGTACTAAATGGAGATATGTCTATCGTTGGACCTAGACCACACATGGTTGAACATGATATTAAGTATTCAAGTATTTTTTCAGGTTTTTTAAAAAGGCACAAGTCTAGTCCAGGTCTTACTGGTTGGGCACAAGTTAATGGTTATAGAGGTGCAACACCAAACCCAGAACTAATGAAAAAAAGAATGGAACATGATCTATGGTATCTAAATAATTGGACCATATGGTTAGACATTTATATAATATTTAAAACATTTTATATTATTTTTAAAAAACCAGGCTAAAATATAAATTCGAAATTTATATTAATCTTTAAATTTTAATTTCATTAACCAGTAGTTAATCTAATTGTTTCTCTAGTGTTAACTTACTTTTTTAAACAAAGTAAAATGCTGCTGCGGGTAGTAAGAGTCAGAGAGGATATACACTGTGCTGTATCCAATTAAAATATCAATTTGAGGCATTGTGACTCACATTTTGTATTTCAAAATCTAAAATTGTTGACTTTTAAATAATAAAACTTATGGTTGAATAATGATTAGTATATATTCTATAAAAGAAATAATTCAGGCGTCTGAAAATATACTTAGTGCACCTTCAAAAAAAATAAATTCTAAAGAAAACTGTGATAGCATTAATCAAAAAAAAATGAGTACTGAGAATCCATTGGTTTTGAAAAAAGATTTAGAAATAACACCTGAGGCTCCTAAAGACATAGAGGGTATAATTGTAGAAGCTGAAAAAGCACAATCAAAAAATAAATTAAATAAATTATCACTGAGAAACCATAAGAAACATACACCAACTAAAAACATAATTAAAACAGAAGATGTGGTGAATCTACTTTATAATTTGTTTAATAAAAAAATTAAAAAAAATACGCTTAAATTAATAGTTGAGTTAAAATACGAAATCTCATCCTTAGATGAAAAAATAATTACTTTAAAGGAAAGAGAAAAAAAAATTAAGCTAAATAATAAACTACTAAATGAAGAAATTTCAAATCTAACCGATCATGTAAATAATTTAAAAAATACGATAAAGAAAAAAGACCTAGAAATTAATTCGATTAATCAAAAATTAATTGATAATCAAAATAAAATTATTCATTTAGAAACTAATAATAGTGAATTAAATTCAAAAATAGATATTTATCAAAATCAAATTATTCAATTAAAAAATGAAAATAACGAATTAGAAATTAACAATAACGAATTAAAAAATAATAATAGTGAATTAAATTCAAAAATAGATATTTATCAAAATCAAATTATTCAATTAAAAAATGAAAATAAAGAATTGAGTGATAAATTAGTCAAGAGTTTAGACAATCAAGAAATTATCGAAAAAAATAATCAAGACTTAAATTTAAAACTTGACGAATTAGAATCGTTAAAAGTATACAAGAATGAAGCTCAAATATTAAATCAAAAAAATTCAGATTTACAAATTACACTTGATAACCTTAAAGTTGTTGATGTTAAAAATAAAAATAATTTAGATATTATTAAAGTATTGGAGGAAAAAGTAAATTTTTATCAAGAAGAGAATGTAAGAATAAGTAATGACCTAATCGAATCAAGAAAAAAATATGATATTACCAAGAATCAAATTCAAGGATTTGAAGATCAAAGATCTACTCTTTTGGATAAGATTAATTCAGTTAATGAAGTTATTCAGAATGAAAAAGTTGTTACAAGTTTTTTTGAAAATAACCAAGTAACCAATAATTCTGATATAGAAAAAGAAAAAAAATCTAAAAGAAAATTAACAAGAACAGGTGGCGACTTAAATAGCGAAATTCTTAAGATTTTTAAAAAGTAAAAACATACATTGTAATTTGTTAATTTTAAGTAAAATATTTATTTACTAATTAATTAAAAAATGAAAAATAAAGTTGCAATAATCATACTCACTTTTAATAGCGAAAAGTATATTAAAAGAACAATTAAAGCAGCCAAGAAAATTAGTAAAGAAATAATAATTTTAGACTCTTTTTCAACCGATAGGACAATTGAGGTTGTTAAAAATTTAAAATGCAAGGTCTATAAAAGAAAATTTCTCAATTATTCTGATCAAAGAAATTATGCAATTAAAATGTGTAATAAATCTTATCAATGGCAATTACATATAGATTCTGATGAAGTATTAAGTGAGCAGTTAGTTAAAAATATTAATGATGTGTTAAAAAAGGATATAAAAAATAAATCATATATCATCAAAAGGCATGTATATTTTATGAATAGAAAACTCTTATTTGGAGCCACTTCTAATTGGCATTTAAGACTTTTTCCCTCAAAATCAACAATTTGTGAAAATAAAAAATATGATCAGCATTTTGTATCAAATTTAGTCAGCGAAAAAATCAATGGATCTTTATTAGATATTAATAATAAAAATTTAACAGATTGGATAACAATTCATAATAAATGGAGCACTTTATCTAGCTTGGAAAAATATAATAAATCTTCAAAGCTCACAAAAGCAAAATTATTTGGTAATAATATTGAAAGAACAAGATTTATTAAGAATATATTCTTTATATTGCCAATAGGATTAAAAAGTTTTTCTCTATTTTTTGTAAAGTATTTTATATTGTTAGGTTTTTTAGATGGTAGAGCAGGGTTTATATATATCTTTTTAAATACATTATGGTTCCATACTTTAATTGATGCAAAAAAATTCGAGTTAACACTAAATAAAAATAATAAATAAGATTAAAATTTATTAATGACCATATTGCTTTTATTTTTAAATATCTTTAATCTATTTTTTTTTAAAAAACATTGGAAAAAATTATTTTACTTATTTTTATTTTTTTTACCTTATCTTGGTTACATTCAGCATCAAATTAAAGAAAATACAATTCTTGCACCATTGATACATGATATAGTTTTTTTAGTACCAATATTTTTATTCATAATTTTTGATAGAAAAGATTTAAATTTTATACCTAGAGATTTAAAAAAATTAATTTCTCTTTTTTTTATTTTACTTTTGGTACAATTAATTAATCCGTATAATGAAATTAATTTTTTAGGAAGATTAGTTGGATTAAAGGTATGGATTTTCTATTTTTTTATGATGGTTGTAGGTTACCATTTAATATTGAATAAAAAAGATTTAAAAAAATTTTGTAATGTTTTTAGTATTTATGCAATATTACCATGCTTAATAGGTAATACGATTTACATTTTATATTTTGTTTATGGTTTTCAGGAGACTTTAATTTTGTTTTATGGTGATTATAGATCGGCCGCAATGGCAAGCCAAAACTTTGCTCAATTTGATTATGGTATTTTTAAGTATTATCGTAATCCATCAACTTTTTCGTATTCTGCACAATATCTGAATTTTTGTTTATTAGCTTTAATAACTACCATAACTAGCATCAGCTTAAGTAACTCTTTAAAGGAATCAAAATTCTATAAATTATTGTTAATATTTATAATCATTTCAGCTTTTTTAACTGGTAACAGGGGTAGCATTGTGTACTTAGCGATTTTTTTTACTATCTTTAGTTTACAACATTATTCACTAAAAAATATTAAGTTTGCGCTACCTAAGTTACTATTTCTTATTATTGTAATATCATTTTTTTATAAAAATTTTTCAATGATAGAGGAGGTTACTTCATTAGGAAAAACTTACACACTTAATACATTTTTTAGTAATTTTTCTGAAAATATGTCTAATTATTTTCTTGGAACTGGTCTTGGAAATGCTACAGCTGGAGTAAGGTATATTAATCAAGATTTAACAGTTATAACGATCAATGAAGGTCTTTATTGGAAGGTTATAGTTGAACTGGGTGTTCCGGGATTAATAATATTTATGTCTTTGTTTTTTAATTATATAAAACAAGTTAAAATTATAAAAATTAAATTACAAAATTATGAAGAAAAAATACTGTGTAATTGTTTTTATGCTTACATAGTTTTTCAATTTATTGTAGGATTTAAATCTTGGGTTTATTTTGAAGGTTATCCAGCAAACTTCATGTTTTTTTTGATTTTAGGAATTATCTTAAAATTAGGAACTAATCAATACATTGAAAATTCTTATGATTAATTTTTTTAAAAAAAATGACATAATCAGAATTAAAAAAAATATAGGTGGAAATTTAGTCATCACATCTTCTTTTTTTTTAATTCAGTTCTTTCACATTCCATTAATGCTTTATATATGGGGAGTAGACAAAACAGGATACTGGTTTTATTTATTGGCAATACCGAGTCTTTTAAGTTTTTGGAAAATAAATTTTTCCGAAGCATCCAAACAAGAATTGATTATAAAGAAGAATCCAAATAAAAATGAAATTTATACAATTAGTTTTTTATTCACATTCATAACATTATTAATTTTTGCTGTTATTTATTTTACTATAAATATTAAATATGTTAATTTTTTTGAAATTTTTAAGAATGTTGAAATCTATAAATTTAATTGGATTTTAGGATTAATTTTTGCGTCATTTTCAATAGAGTTAATTACAAATAATTTATTAATTATTTCTCAATATCAGGGAAAAATTTATCCAACACAAATTTTAACTAGTATTTTTTCTATATTAGAAAAAATATTAATTCCACTTGTGGGGTATTTTACAGAATATTTGTTGTACGCAGCAATTTGTTTAATAATAATAAGAATAATTCGTTATTTAATATCAAAATATATTATAAACAAATATATAATCAAATTCTCACTAAACTTTAAAAATTTTAATCAGAATAAAGTTATTTATATATTCAAAAAATCGACAAGTTTCTATTTTAATGATTTATCTCATGCACTTGATCGATCAGGCCTTATTTATCTTGTAGGGTATTTTTTTACTGCAGAAATAGTTGTTATGCTAGCTGCACTTCAAACAATGTTTAAATTTACTCTTGTTTGGACATTTTCTATTTTTGAAAATGTTATTAGGTTTGAGTATGCCAATTTCTATAGAAATAAAAAATTTTTAAATATTCTTAAATTATATAAATTTCAACAAAATATTTTATATATTTTGATAGTCTTCTTTTTTGTAGGAGTATATTTTTTTGGAAGAATGTTTTTTGATTTATGGACTGGTGGTGTTTTTAATTACAGTATAACTCTAATTTATTTAGTTACATTTGACTGTATCATTTTCATGATAGGGTATAATCAAATTTTATTACTATACTCACTTAATAAACTTAAAAAAATATCACTATATGCTTTAATGATTAATATTTTATCTTTTATATTTTTATTCTATTTTGAAACGTTTAGAATAAATTTAGAAACAATATAT